>Ga0081538_10000001_pt1 | contig 249890 bp, 248 predicted proteins | sample TabmetS5T2R1_FD_71022 | JGI IMG/M metagenome (GOLD analysis project Ga0081538, IMG submission 71022) | Tabebuia heterophylla rhizosphere microbial communities from the University of Puerto Rico - S5T2R1 | ecosystem: Host-associated > Plants > Roots > Rhizosphere ... | reverse complement strand
CGTGCCTCGTCGGGTTCCGCTCGCGGAACACCCTTTTAGGTCGGAGCCTCCTTCCGGGACGAGGCACGACCTGCGCCTGCTCATCTTCGTGGTTTTTATTATCTCTGAGGCGGTTTCGGCGGCCAGGGGCTGGGGGAGTCCCCCATGCCGGGCCACTGAAACCGCGCTCCGCTTCGCTTCGCCCACGGACCGCAGCCGCAGTTCTCAAACACGTACATTAAGGGGTACCGGCCCTCCGCCATGTGAGAAACACCCGCCAACGTGGCACGGCCCGAGATGTCCCGGCCGGGACATCTCGGGCCGCTGGGGCCTTGGCGCGGATCAGGACTCCCGCGGCAGGGTGCCCCTGAGCGGGGGAGCTGCTCGCGTCGTGTCCGAGCCTTAGCCGGAGGGCCGCCCGCCCCCGACGCGGCCCACTGCAGGTGATCCTGCCAGGACCGATCCGCCCCTCCAAGAGCCAGTTCGGGTGGTTTTGCCGTGGCCCGAAGGGGCCATGATCCCCACCTCCGGAAGGACATGGTCCCTTTAGGAGCTCACTTCGATCTTAGGCAGGAGATACCTATCCTTTGGCGAACTCAAAGACACTAATGTGACGATTCGTGCGTGCGAAGGACGGCCGAGAACACAGTGGGCAGGGTAATACGAGGCGGCCCAGTGGGACTCACCTGGGGGCGAGCGAGGCGGTCATCAGCGCGGCCCCCCACCGGAGAGGCGGCGGATCGGGCGGCTCGTCTGCGCCAAGGGTTGCACACGAGGATCGAGGAGTGCCGGCGGGCATTAGAGGTGGAGCGAAAGGTCACGGAGGCGCTGGTGCGCGCGGGAGAGTTGGACGGTGCCGCGCATGCGCTGGAAGATCAACGCCTGCTGGTGAGGGCGCTCAGCTCGGACGTCAAGGCAGCGCTTGCGGACGCAGCGACCGAGCAGGCGCTTAACGCCTGGCGGAACCTCCCGGTGAAGGCCGGCACGGGCCGCAGCCGTGGCCTAGCGGGCTGTGGCGTACCCAGCCGTCGCTCGGGGCTTGCGCTTGCGCTCGCGGCGGCGATGCTCGGCCTGGTCCTTGTGCCGGGCCTGCGCGAGCAGCCGTTGCGGATGCTCGCGGCACGTGACGCTCGTGACGCTCGTGAGGAGCGCGTCGCCTTATCGCAGATCCACGCCGCCCGTGAGCGGCTCGCCGCCTTCGAGCCGGCCCGGGCCGACGCGGAGGAGGTCGCTGCGCAGACCCGCGCGGTGCACGATCGGATCCTCTCGCTTCCTGATCGCGCGCTCGCGAGCGAGGCGCTCCGGGCTGAGATCCTGGGCTTGCTCGCGGAGCAGTCCGGCGCGCTGAGGGATCTGCAGGGCAATGTGCACGCGAAGAGCCTGCTCGCCGAGGTTCACGCGCTGTCGGCTAGCCTCGGCCTCGAGTTGCCCGAGCCACCGGACCCGCCCCCAACAACGCCCGCAAGTGAGGTCCCGCTGCCTCCTGCGCTGGAGCAGGCGCCACTCCAGCAGCCTGCGCCGGAGCAACTCGTGCCCGAGCCCGAGAAGCCCACGCCGGAACTCGTCTTGCCTGAGCAGCCGGCTCCCGAGCGGCCGAGCCCAGGTAACCTCAACGTGCGTCCGGCTGATCAAGCTCCCCGCCCCCACCCGCCAGAAGCACGCGCACCCAACCGGCCAAAGTCCCCCTTGCAGCCCTAACCTGCGGCCCCCCTCACTGGAAAGGCCGAGGAGGTCCCCACAATTTGCGGGCCAGGAGCCGATCCGGAGCGGTTCCCGCAAGTGGCGCTAGACTTGCGCATCGATCGTTTGTTCGCGAGGGGAAGGATACGAGGAGATGGCAAGACGCCTCCTCGGCGTTGTGCTCCTGCTCGTTCTGCTGCTCTGCGCGTTAGTGCCGGCTGGTATCGCCAGCGCAGCGGAGCAAGAGCCCGGCGAGAGCGCAACCGAGCTTGCGCCGTTGCCGGACATTGATGAGATCGGGTCGCGCACCGACATCGCCAAGCAGTACCTCCCCGAGCCCTATGAGGAGCCATCCTGGTTCCAGTGGGCGCTGTTCCCATTGTTGATCGTGGGAGTTGTCGCGACCGTCATCGTCTTGTTCGCCTACCTCGTCTGGCAGCCGAAGTTCGCCAGCGAGCAGAAAACGAAGCGCAGGCGGTGACCGCGACAGGACGCGCGCCGTCCCTTCCACCACGCCCTGAGCCGCTCGCTGATTGGGACCTGGCTGCTGTCGTCGGGTGGCGTGTCGCATCCCTCAACACGGTGTCGACCACGCCAGCTGAGGTCGAGGCGCTGCGGCGTGAGCTCGCCGGGACCGTGCAGCGGGCAGACCGGCTCGCGCGTAAGGCGACAGGGATGGGCAAGTACCTCCCAGCGGCGACTTGCCGGGTGGTGGGGCGGCGGGCCTGGATCGAAGCGAATATTCAGAGCCTGGCCTCCTTGGTCAACCCCCTGACCGACCAGCTCATCGGGCGGTCGAACCTGCCCCGGCAGATGTCCCGTACAGCGCTCGGGCTCCAGCTGGGGGTGGTGCTGGGCTATCTCGCGACTAAGGTGCTGGGCCAGTACGAGCTGTTCCTTCCTGATGGGGAGACGCCTGGGCGCCTGACGCTCGTGGGGCCAAACCTGTTGGAGGTTGAGCGGAACCTGCTCCCCGACACCGGCGTGTCCGCGCGCGAGTTCCGGCTGGGCGTCTGCCTGCACGAGATCGCGCACCGGCTCCAGTTTGAGGGGGTGCCCTGGCTCCGGCCGTACCTCCGTGGGTTGATCGACGAGTACCTCAGCGACACCCGTATCGACCCCGAGCGGGTGCGGGCGGTGATAAGCGGGCTCGGCGATCTCTTCCGCGACCCGAGCCAGCTGGTGGACCCACAGCGGCTGCTCGAGGTCGTGCTGACCCCGACACAGGCGAACCTCATCCGTCGCGCGCAGGCGTTGATGTCACTGCTCGAAGGTCACGGCAACGTGGTCATGGACTGGGGCGCCGAGGTCGCCACCGCCGAGGGCGCCCCCCCGATCGACCCGTCGCGTGTCCGGACCGTCCTGAACCGGCGCCGCTCTAACGCCGCGGACCGCGCGCTGCGGAGGGCGCTGGGGCTGTCAATGAAAGCCGAGCAGTACCGGGTGGGTGAGCGTTTCATCTTGGAGGTCGCCGAGCGCCACGGCCGGCAGGTCCTTGACCTTGTGTGGGAGGGCCCGGACCGTATCCCGACGACCGACGAACTCGATCACCCCGACCGATGGGCAGCCAGGGTAACCACGGCGGTGGTCTAAGACCGCGCTTGCGCACACGAGCAGAGCGCGGCAGTTTGGGCGTCCTATCCAGGCACGTAGGTGAGCGGGTATGAGCGTGCTTAAGGAGGTCAGGGCAGCGCTTGACGCAGCGATTCCACAGGGCTCACACGCGCTTGTCGCGCTGTCTGGCGGTCCCGACTCTACTGCGCTTCTCTACCTGGCCGCCGAGGCCCGTCCCGACCTTGAGCTTATGGTTGGGCATGTCCGCCATGGTCTCCGCGAGGATGCTGGGGATGCCGAGGTCGCTGCGGGGCACGCCGGCGCGTTGGGGGTGCCGTTCTGCGAGCAGACGGTCACGGTGGACCGCCAAGCCCCCGAGGGCGTGGAGGCCGCCGCCCGCGCTGCCCGCTACAAGGCGCTGGCGGCCATCGCCCGCGAGGCTGGGTTGGCCTGGCTTCTCGTCGGCCATACCGCCGACGACCAGGCCGAGACTGTGCTGCTCAACATCGCTCGCGGCAGCGGCATCCGAGGCTTAAGCGCGATGGCCCCAGTTCGCGACCTCGGCGGTGCCGGGGTGTGGGTGGGCAACCCACAGGCCGGGGTGTGGGTGGGCAACCCACAGATCAAGGTTGTTCGGCCACTCCTCGGGGTAGAGCGCGCTCGCGTGCGGGCATTCGTCGCTGAGCGCGGCCTCCGCACCGTCCAGGATCCGACGAACGCCGACCTTGAGCGGCGCCGCGCGCGCGCTCGGCATGAGACGCTGCCGCACCTCGCGGCGTTGACCGGGCACCCGGAGGGTACTCAGGGGCTTGTGCGGGCGCTCGTGCGGCTTGCGGCGCTCGCCCGTGACGACGCGGACGCGCTCGATGCGCTCGCCGAGGCCGAGAGCCGGCGTTTGGTCGTGTCGTGGGGACCGGTTCAGGTGGTCCCCAGGGCCCAACTCGCGATCTTGCCGCGTGCGCTTGCCGGACGCGTCGTGCGCCGGATGCTTGCTGAGACCCGCGCTAGGGGACACGGGGAGGATGCCGACTTCGACGGGCTGGGCGCGGAGACGGTCTGGGCGGTGCTCGCCCTCCGGCCTGGCCAGGCGCTCCACGTGGCCGGTGGGGCATGGGTCACCGCAGGCGGCGGCTGGCTTGCCGTGGCGCCGCCGGGCCTGGAGGATCTCCCTGAGCGGCCTGTGGCCTCACCCGGCGCAACCCCGATCCCTGAGCTCGGCGTAGTGCTGCTCGCCGGCGCGCCCGCTGAGGCCGCCGATCCTCTCCAAACTGGTTCCGCGGAGCTGCGCCCGCCCGGCACGGCTGGCCCGGCCCACGCCACCGTCCCTTGCGCCACGCCGCTCGTTGTGCGCGCGCGGCGTGCGGGTGACCGCCTCGATGGGCACAGGCTCGCTGACCTGATGAGCGTTGTCCCGCGCGCGGCGCGCGGCCTCGTGCCGGTGATCGCAACCGCGCGCGAGGTGCGGTGGGTGCCCGGGATCGCGGTGGCTCGGGGGGCCGGTGGTGTCCCGATGCGCCTTCGCAGACTCCGCTAAGGCGTGACGATGGAGGGGCCTATACCCAGCCGAGGCGCCCTGCACGCCGACATCGAGCAGGTGCTCATCGAGGCTGATGCGATCCAGCAGCGGCTGCGCGAGCTTGCCGGTCAGATCGACTGCGACTACCTCGGCCGCCAGGTCCTGCTTGTCGGGGTGCTGAAGGGCGCGTTCCTGCTTATGGCCGACCTCGCCCGCTACCTCACCGTTCCGGCTGAGGTCGATTTTATGGCGATCTCGAGCTACGGGTCGGCGACGCAGACATCGGGCGTGGTGCGGATCCTGAAGGACCTTGACGCCGATATCGCCGACAGGGACGTGCTCCTCGTCGAGGACATCGTGGACTCCGGGCTCACCCTCAACTACCTCTTGTGTAGCCTGCGCGCGCGCGGACCCGCATCGCTGGAGGTGGTGGCCCTGCTCTCTAAGCCCGACCAGAAGCGCGTGGAGATCCCCATCCGCTATCACGGTTTCGCAGTGCCGAACGTCTTTGTGGTGGGGTACGGTCTGGATTACGCCGAGCGCTACCGGAACCTGCCGTATGTCGGCACCCTCAAGCCTGAGGTCTACACCCCCTTGTAGGGATCGGGGGCGGTCCCCCGGGCCCCCTCGTCGGGATCGGGGGCGGTCCCCCGGGCCCCCTCGCAGGACAACCCCCCGCCAGCACCCAGTGCTACAGTGACGCGGTAGCGCAACGGTGGGCAGAAGGAGCTCGTTTCTCGTGGAGTCAGACCGCTGCCCGTTCCCCGAGGGACTGAATGAAACTGCAACGTTTGCTGCGCGGCCCGTTCATCTGGATCACCGTGCTGCTGATCGTCGCGTTGGCGACGCTCTCGAGCTTCGCTAAGACTCAGGGCCCGAAAGAGATCCCTTACAGCCAGTTCGTTGATCGGCTGCAGGCAGGCCAGATCCGCACGGTCACCGACTTCACGCAGGACCATCGGCTGGAAGGCGAGTTCACCGATAAGACCTTGTACCGGGTCAACTACAACCCGGAGCTCAACAGTGAGCAGCTCTCTGAACTGCTCGCCAAGGCGAACCTTGAGCCGTACGAGGTTGACAACCAGCCGCGTAACTTATTGCTCTCTCTTCTCTTCCAGTTCCTCCCGATTATCCTGATTTTCGCGCTGTTCCTCTTCTTCATGAGCCAGATGCAAGGCGGCGGCAACAGGGTGATGAGTTTCGGCAAGTCGCGCGCGAAGGTCGTGTCAAAGGATCAGCCGAAGGTGACGTTCGCTGACATCGCTGGTGTGGACGAGGCTGTTGAGGAGCTGCGCGAGATCAAAGAGTTCTTGGAGAGCCCAGCCAAGTTCCAGGCAATCGGGGCAAAGATCCCCAAAGGGGTGCTGTTATTCGGCCCGCCTGGGACCGGCAAGACGCTCCTCGCCCGCGCCGTCGCCGGTGAGGCTGGGGTGCCCTTTTTCTCAATCTCGGGCTCCGACTTCGTTGAGATGTTCGTCGGTGTTGGCGCGAGCCGAGTCCGGGACCTGTTCGAGCAAGCCAAATCCAGCGCCCCAGCCATCATCTTTATGGACGAGATTGACGCGGTGGGCCGCCACCGCGGCGCCGGCATGGGCGGCGGTCACGACGAGCGTGAGCAGACGCTCAACCAGTTGCTCGTCGAGATGGACGGGTTCGATATGAAGACCGGCGTGATTCTCGTCGCTGCGACGAATCGCCCGGACATCCTCGACCCGGCGCTGCTCCGCCCTGGACGCTTTGACCGGCAGGTCGTCGTCGATCGGCCTGATCTCGCTGGCCGGCAGGCGATCCTCAAGGTCCACAGCCGAGGGAAGCCGCTTGGCCCTGACGCGGACCTCGATGTGATCGCTCGGCGCACGCCGGGATTCACCGGCGCGGACCTCGCGAACCTCGTCAATGAGGCTGCGCTGCTGTCGGCCCGGAAGGGCAGCAACGAGATCTCGATGCAAGCGCTTGAGGATGCGATCGACCGGGTGATCGCTGGGCCAGAGCGCAAGACCCGGCTGATGGGTGAGAAGGAGAAACGGGTTATCGCGTACCACGAGGGCGGCCATACGATCGTCGGTCACGCGCTCCCGCACGCTGACCCGGTACACAAGGTTTCGATTATCCCGCGGGGCCGGGCGCTCGGCTGGACGCTCACCCTGCCGACCGAGGACAAGTACCTGGTGTCACGCGGTGAGCTCATCGATCAGCTCGCGATGATGCTCGGTGGCCGGGTCGCCGAGGAGCTCACGATCGGCGACTTCACGACCGGCGCGTCCGACGACATCTCCCGTGCCACGGCTACCGCGCGCGACATGGTCACCCAGTACGGCATGAGCGCAAGGCTCGGTCCCATGACGTTTGGCGAGAAGGAGTCCCAGCCATTCCTCGGCCGTGACTTCGGCCACCAGCCGGATTACTCGGAGGAGGTCGCGGTCGAGATTGACCGTGAGGTGCGGGCGCTGATTGATCAAGCGCACGACGAGGCGCTGGAGATCCTCGTCGCCAACCGGGACATCCTTGAGGAACTCGCCGACGCGTTGATGGAGAAGGAGACGGTCGAGAAGGACGAGCTCGCAGCCCTCCTCGCCAAAGTCAGCCCGCGCCCATCACGCAAGATCCAGCCGCTGATGAACGGTGAGAGCAGGATGTCGAGCGGCCAGACCGTCGTCGGAAAGCTCCGGCGGGTCCAGGATCCTGCGGCGGCCAGCCCCGCTACCCGCGGCCGGTCTCCGAGGGCACCGCTTGAGGAGTAGGGTGACGGAGCCTATCGGCAACACGCCAGCTGGGGATACGGGAACGCCCCCTACGGCAACAGAGCGAGCGGTCATCGGCGCGGAGGAGCGAGTCCGAGCGGTGACGGGCCTTGCGCCCTCGCGCCTCTTCGATCATGACCGGATCCGCCAGGGCGTGCGAATGCTCTTCGAGGGTCTTGGCATCGATCCCACCGAGCGCCGTGTGGCTGGCACCCCCGAGCGGGTGTCCCGGATGTTTGATGAGATCTTCGCGGGGCTGCTCGTCGATCCCGTCGAGGTGCTAGATGTCGTGTTCGAGGAGGACCACGACGAGATTGTCCTGGTCCGCGACATCCCCTTCGCCAGTGTATGTGAGCACCATCTGGTGCCCTTTGTCGGCCGCGCGCACGTCGGCTACCTGCCCAACACCGCTGGCCAGGTGACTGGTATCTCGAAGCTCGCCCGCTTGGTCGACATCGTCGCGAAGCAGCCGAACCTGCAAGAGCGGATCACCACGACTGTGGCGGATACTCTTGAGAAGGTCTTGTCACCGCGTGGTGTGATTGTGATCATCGAGGCGGAGCATTTCTGCATGACGATGCGCGGGGCTCGGAAGCCGGGCGCGATCACCGTGACGAGCGCTGTCCGTGGGTTGATGCGCGATGACCCGCGTACCCGGGCGGAGGTTATGGGCCATATCTACGGGCAGCGTGGGGCCGGCTGGGGGTAGCCTGGGCCAACGCAAGGGGAAGGGAATGAGCCGGATGGCGTGGGTCGGGCAGAGCCAGATGGCGGGAGATCGGCAAAGCCGGACGGCGGGAGGTCAGATATGAGCGCCGCGCCGATCGTGCGCGTGGAAGAGGCGGGCCTTGGTGGTGAAGCCCATGTCAGGCTCGTCGTGAGCAGGATCAGCGACCTCCGCCGTCTTCGGGCCGCATGGGCCTCATCTGGGGCGGCGTTGGAGCGGGTCGGCGACCGGCTTCACGCAACGACTACGGTCGATGCGCTCGCGCGCGCCGCCGGCCGCTCGCTGGGCGCAGAGGAGGCCGCTGCGCTAGAGCGCACCCTGCGCGAGGCGATCGCTGCCTGGACTGGGCCTGCGCCTCCACTACGCTGCGCGGGCGTGCGGTTGGAGACAGGTCTCCGCCCGCTCGTCATCGGCATCATGAACATCACCCCGGACTCGTTCTCCGATGGCGGGGCGCTTTACCCTGACTCGCATCCTCGGGCTGCGATCGCCCACGGCCTGCGGTTGCTCGACGAGGGGGCCGACGTCCTCGATATCGGCGGCGAGTCAACCCGCCCCGGCTCACGGCCGGTGGGTGAGGACGAGGAGTTGCGCCGAGTGATACCCGTCGTCGAGGCCCTGGCTGACGTTGGCGCAATATGCAGCATCGACACCCGGAAACCAGGGGTTGCTCACGCCGCGCTGCAGGCAGGCGCGGTAATCGTCAATGACGTGTCGGGAGCAGCCGATGAGCGGCTGCTCGACGTGGTCGCCGCCGCTGGGGCGGGCTACGTCCTCATGCATACACGTGGGACACCTGAGCAGATGCAGCGCCTCGCGAGCTACGCTGACGTCGTCGCTGAGGTGTACGAGTTTTTCGCCGATGGGCTCGCGCGGTGCGCCGAGGTGGGCATCCCGACCGAGGGAATCCTCATCGACCCAGGCCTCGGCTTCGCGAAGACCGGAGCGCACAATCTTGCGCTGCTCCGTAGCCTGCGCCAGTTCCGCAGCCTCGGCCGACCGGTGCTCGTCGGCGCCTCCCGCAAGAGCTTCCTCGGCGCGCCGCTTGGCTGCGGCGGCCCGGAGGACCGGTTAGAGGGCAGCCTCGCCTGTGTGGCTGCAGCGGTAATCGCCGGCTCGGGAGCGATCCGTGTGCACGATGTCGCCGCGACGGTCCGCGTGGCTCGCGTGGCTCGCGCGATCGCCACCGGCCGGATGGATTGGCCGGAGGCCCATGCGAGAGTCGGCTCGAACCGGGCGGCCGGAGGATAGCCGATGCCTGGCGATCCTCGGCAAGCGCTACCGCTCTGCTCGCTGTTGCTGGCCGCGCCTGAAGATCGTCGCTCCGCCCGGTAGCTCTGGCCTGTCCCCGAGCTGCAGAGCGAGTTCTTGCACGCCGTCGAGGAGGGATTTGGCGGGGCTATATCCCAGTGAGCGAAGCTTTGAGATACCCGCAACGAGGCGGTAAGTATCGTCAGTGATGCTCGCGATCTTTTTAATTTTTGGCTCCCGCTTGGTTGCCATGCCAATGGTCTCCACTAGCTGGCGCATTGAAGTTTCCTCTCCAGAGCCGATGTTGAAAACCTCACCATCCTCTGCTCGGTCAGCGATCAAGAGCAGACCAGCCACAAGATCGCTTACATGTACGAAATCCCGAGTCTTTCGGTCGGGGTCACCGATGACTTGGATTGGCTGATCATTAAGGTGCCAGCGGACATAACGTGAAACCTCAACCAACGCTTCTTGTGGATTCTCGCCAGGGCCATACACACAAAATGGTCTGCCAATGACGACTGGAAGGCCATGGGAATGGTGAAAGGCTAGGCAGAAAAGCTCTCCTGAGAGTTTTGAAGCCCCATAGTTAATGAATGGCCGTGTAGGATGCTCCTCGTCCATTGGGAAGTACCGTGGTATTCCATAGACAGAGGCAGACGAGATGTACACGAGCCGTTTCGCCCCTGAAAGGGCGAGTGCGTGGACGAGATTGAACGTGCCTAGGGCATTGGTTTCGAAATCAAAACGGGGGTCAAGGACAGAAAGCGTGCCGTTGGCATTGGCGGCGACATGAAATACCAGCTCCGCGCCAGTAGTTGCCTGGGCGAGCTGCTGTGCGTCTCGGATGTCAGCCGTCACAAGGCGCACATCGGGTGGGGTGGGGGCAGCCATCGTTGAGGAGGCATTGTCGAGCAGCGCCACCTCTTTCCCAAGGGCGACGAGCGCATGGACTAAGTGCCTTCCGATGAAGCCGAGGCCGCCTGTGACTAAAATCTTATCGTATTCGTTTAGCATGGGCGCGAGTATACCCTTGTCGAATATGAGCCGTGGCGGTCTGGAGCTGGCGCGTCGGAGCGTCCACCGTGAGGCTGGCCAGCATCCTGGATGGGTGGACGGTGGACCTTCATCCTCCACCCGCCGTACCGGCGACGAAAATTTGTGTGCGACCTCCGGAAGGAGCCCACAGTGAAACGCGTCATCGTCCTCGGCAAGGGAGACCTCGCTATTCGCGTCAGTGAGTGGTTCCTCGACGATCCGGCGCACGACCTGCGTTGTGTCGTCCCAGTGGTGCCGGAGCCGGCTTGGACAGGGTCGCTGCGCGACTGGGCGCTCTGCCACAGTGTGCCGCTCGTCGCCTCCGGCCGCTACCAAGACATTGATGGCGTGATGGGCGACGGCGCCACGTTCGATCTTGGTGTTTCAGTCTTCTACGACAAGATCATCAGGCAGTGGTTCATCGACCGGTGCGGTCGCATCCTCAACATTCACAATGGGCCGTTGCCGCGCTACCGGGGCGTGTCGCCGATCAACTGGGCTCTGCGCAATGGCGAGACTGAGCACGGGGTGACGATCCATGAGCTCGACGCGGGGATCGACACCGGCGCGATCGTCGCCCAGGTGAAGTACTCGATCTACCCCGAGTTCGACGAGGTCGTTGATGTCTACCGGCGCTCGCTCGAGTACGCCTGGGCATTGTTCCGCCACACGATGCCGCTGCTGGACCGGATCGCCGCCCGGCCGCAAGATGATGCCCTGGCCACTTACTACAGCCGGGACATGGACAATCAGCTCGGTGAGCGCCGGTCTTTCACGCGGGCGGAGTCGCTGGCCGCAACCAGCCATAGGCCGCCGTCGCACCAACCTGGTGATCGAGGTGATCGAGCGACGCCGACGACCGAGATGCCACATGAGCGATAACGACGCGAGCCGGCAGAGCGGCGAGGCCGCCATGTGCTCCTCTCCGCCACCGGCCTGTCGCCGGGATGGCGCGGGGTGGGGAACTCCCCACCCCCGTCGGCGCCTTCTATGCTCCCGCTGGTGGAGCGGATCGAGATCAAAGGACTTCGAGTGTTCGGGCGCCATGGCGCGCTTGAGCGAGAGCGGCGGGAGGGGCAGCCGTTCGTGGTGGATGTGTCGCTGGAGCTGGACCTCTCCCGCGCCGCCACGACCGACGCGCTCGCCGACACCGTGGACTACAGCGCGCTCGCGCGGAAGCTCGCCCTGGCGGTGGGGCGTACGCGTTTCGACTTGATCGAGGCGCTTGCCGGCCACCTCGCGGATCTCGCGTTGTCCGATCCCAAGGTGTGGGCGGCTGAGGTGCGGGTGGCGAAGCCGCACGCGCCCGTTACTGTGCAGCTTGACGAGGTCGCCGTCGTGGTGCGCCGCGCTAGGCAAGGTCAAAGCCCGTGAGTGCCATCTTGCCGCCGTTGCGGGACGAGACCGCCTTTCTCGGGTTAGGGAGCAATGTGGGTGACCGCCTAGGTTTCCTCCAGCGGGCTGTCGACCTCCTCGGCGCCGATCTCAAGGTGGCGGTGGACCAGGTCTCCACGGTCTATGAGACCGAGCCCGTCGGTGGACCCGAGCAGGGGCCATTTCTCAACCTCGCCGCGCGGGTCCGCTCGCGGCGGTCCCCACGGGGTCTGCTGCGCGTGTGCCACGAGGTCGAGGAGGCGCTGGGCCGGGACCGGGCCTCGCGCTGGGGGCCGCGCACAATCGACGTCGACATCCTCCTGTGGGATGGCCGGGTTGTCGCAACCCGGTCGTTGCAGATCCCGCATCTACGGCTGGCCGAGCGGGCGTTCGCATTGGTGCCGCTGGTCGAGGTGGCGCCTGGGATGCGGATGCCAGATGGGACGTCGTTGGCGACGCTGCTCGCCCGCCTCGCGCCGATCGAGGGCGTGACCGCGATCGGTACTCAAGTCCGCGCACCGGGGCACGCTCCGTGATCCGCGTGGCAGTGATCGGCCCTGGCAGGGTGGGGACGGCGCTCGCGCTCGCGCTGCCGCGCCCAGCGTACAGGGTGACCGCTGTTGCGGGGCGCGGCCAGGCGGCGCTCTCTGCGTTCATCACGCGGCTGCCGGATGCGGCCATGACACCCCTCGCGGAGGTGGCCGCCAATGTCGACTTGGTGCTCGTATGCGTGCCAGACGACGCGCTCGCCCAGGTGGTCCGGGCGGTCGCGAAGGCTGATGGTGTGCGCGCCTCCAGCCGCTGGGTGCACACGAGCGGCGGGTACGGCACCGAGCCGCTGCGGCCAGCGCGGCTTGCGGGGGCGGCGGTCGCTGCGTGCCACCCGGCCATGACGTTCCCCGACCCCGATCGCGGCCTCCAGCGGTTGCCAGGGGCCTCGTGGGCGGTCACGGCCGACTCCGAGCGTGACCTCGCCTGGGCGCGCATGCTGGTGGCCGACTTGGGGGGCAAGCCGGTGATCGTCCCCGGCCATGCGCGGGCGCTCTACCAGGCGGGCCTCGCGATGGGATCAAACGCGACCGTGGCGGTGGTCGCGCTCGCGCGCGACCTCCTGCTCGGCGCGGGAATCCGTGACCCGGACGAGTTCCTCGGCCCGCTCGCGACGGCGTCGGCGGCTGGTGCCGCTGAGCGGGGCGCGTTGGCGCTGACCGGCCCTGTGCGCCGCGGCGATGCTGGCATGGTCACGCGCCATCTCCACGAGCTGCGCGCGGTCATGCCTGAGGCCGTCGAGGCCTATGTGGCGCTAAGCCGGCTCGCGCTGCGCTACGCGCGACGGGCGGGCCTGGACGACGAGGCAGCGGACAGGATGGCTGCGGTGCTGGAGGACGGATGAGGCTCGCCCGCACCGTGCGAGAGGCGCGCGACGCGCTGCGGCCCTGGCGACAGGCCGGGGAGCGCATCGGCTTGGTGCCCACGATGGGAGCGCTCCACGAGGGGCATCTGTCGCTCGTCCGCTGCGCGGCCACCGAGTGCGCAATCGTGGTGGCAAGCATCTTCGTTAACCCGCTCCAGTTCGCGCCGGCGGAGGATTTCGGCGCGTACCCGCGCGACCTTGAGCGTGACCTCAGGCTGCTGGACCCGCTCGGCATAGACCTCGTGTTCGCGCCGGATCCAGCCGACTTCACCCCTCCCGGGCGGCGGACGACGGTGTCGGTCGCCGGGCTCACGGCCGGCCTGGAGGGCGCGAGCCGGCCGGCGCACTTCGACGGGGTCACGACCATCGTGGCGAAGCTGCTCAACGTGGTCCAGCCCGATCGGGCGTACTTCGGCGAGAAGGACTTCCAGCAGCTCGGAGTGATCCGGGCCATGGTTCGCGACCTCGATGTGCCTGTTGAGGTCGTCGGCTGCCCGACAGTCCGAGATCCCGATGGTCTGGCGGTGTCGAGCCGGAACCTCTACCTGTCGCCAGGGCAGCGCGCGCAGGCGCTGGCGCTCTCGCAAGCTCTTCGCGGCGTGGAGGCGCAATGGGACGGCGACGCGGACCACGCCCGCGCAATGCTCACGAGTAGACTTGGAGCCGCGCCCGGGATCCGCCTCGACTATGCGGAGGTCGTCGACCCCGAGACCCTCGAGCCGCTCGAGGGCGTCGTAGACGGCCCGGCGCAAGCAGTCGTCGCCGCGTATGTCGGCGCGACCCGCCTGATTGACAACTGCCGGTTGGAGCCTGCGGGGGGGCGGGGCGCACACCCCGGTGAGCCACGGGCCTGACACGGAAGGATTTTTAGCGTGCTTCGCACCCTCATGAAGTCGAAGCTGCACCGCGCCACGGTGACCGGAGCCAATCTCCACTACGTCGGGTCGATCGCGCTTGACGAGGATCTCATGGATGCCGCTGATCTCGTCGCGCACGAGCGGGTGCAGGTCGTTGACATCACCAACGGCGCACGGCTCGAGACCTACGTGATCCCCGCCCCGCGTGGCGGCCGGGCGCTCTGCCTCAACGGGGCGGCTGCGCGTCTCGTCCAGCCAGGCGACCAGGTCATCGTCATCTCCTACGCCGCTTACCACGACGCCGAGGCCCGCGGCCACATCCCCACCGTCGTCCTGTGCGATGAGGAGAACCGCGTGGCGCGGATCATCGGCCGCGAGCCCGCGGACACGGCGACCGCGGACTTGCTCAGCGCGTGAGCATGGCGCACGCGGCCGGCGCCGCGCTTGACGCGGTCATCGCCACGGCGCTCGCGGAGGATCTCGGCGAGGCAGGCGACGTCACAAGCCGCGCCATCGTCCCGGCTGGGGCGGCCACGCGCGCCGTGCTCGTGGCTCGCGAGCCAGGTGTCGTCGCCGGCATGGAGGCCGCCCGCGCGGCGTTCGAGGCGGTCGACCCAAGTGTGGAGTTCGAGGCGCTGGTCTCCGACGGCGCCCATGTCCAGGCCGGCGATGCGCTGGCGCGGGTGAGCGGGCCGGCCCGCGCTCTGCTCGCCGCTGAGCGGACCGCCCTCAACTTGCTCTCCCACCTCGCGGGGGTCGCGACCGCGACTGCGGCATTTGTCGCCGAGGTGGCGGGCACCGGCTGCGCCGTCCGCGATACGCGCAAGACCCTGCCAGGCCTGCGGGCGCTGCAGAAGGCCGCGGTCATCGCGGGCGGCGGGCTCAACCATCGCGCAGGGCTGTTCGACGGGCTGCTCGTGAAAGACAACCACATCGCCGCCGCTGGCGGAGTCACCGAGGCCACCCGGCGGGCACTTGCCGGCGCAGGTGGTCTTGGGCTGCAGGTCGAGGTCGACTCGCTCGAGCAGCTTGACGAGGCGCTTACCGCTGGCGCCCGCTCGATCCTGCTCGACAACTTCTGCCTGAACGACCTCCACGCCGCGGTCGCCCGTTGCCGGCGCGAGGCCGAGCCGGTGTTCGTCGAGGCGAGCGGCGGGATCACCCTGCCCTCGGCCTGGGCGATCGCCTCGACCGGGGTCGACGCGATCGCGGTCGGCGCGCTGACGCACTCAGCCCGAGCGCTCGACATTGGCTTGGACTTCCATCCAGGCGAGAGTGGCCGCTCCGCGACCGCTGGTGGGGAGGTGTAATGCTCCTCGCCGTCGATGCTGGCAACACCCAGACCGTGATCGGGGTGTTCGATGGCGACAAGCTCGCCCAGCAGTGGCGGGTCGCGACTGACGCGCGGCGCACGGCGGATGAGCTTGCGCTGCTGTTCAGCGGGTTTATGGCATTCGAGAACCTGTCGTTCTCGCGCAATGTGCACGGGGTCGTGATCGCGTCAGTCGTGCCGGTCGTGACGGAGCAGTTGCGCGAGATGACCCTCCGGTACTTCCACTTCCCGCCGCTCGTCGTCGAGCCTGGCACGCGTACCGGTATCCCGATCATCCGGTACGACAACCCGCCCGAGGTTGGCGCCGACCGGCTCGTCAACGCCTTAGCCGCTCACGCCGAGTATGGGGGGCCGGGAGTCGTCGTCGACTTCGGCACCGCGACGAGCTTCGACGTCTACACCCGCAAAGGCGAGTTCATCGGCGGGGTGATCGCCCCTGGTGTTGAGACGTCCATGCAGGCGTTGGCGGCGAGGGGGGCGCAGCTGCGGGCTGTCGAGCTGCGCTCGCCGCGGTCGGCGATTGGCCGGAACACCATCGAGGCGATGCTGTCCGGCGCGGTCTATGGCTTCGCCGGGCAGGTCGACCGGATCGTTGATGCGGTAGCCGCGGAGCTCGACGGCCAACCTGTCGTCATTGCCACCGGTGGCCTGGCCGGCGCGATCGTCGCTGAATGCCGGCGCATTCATCACCATGACCCTTGGCTGACCTTGAAGGGCCTGCGGATCGTCTGGGATCGCAACACCTCTGAGCGCGTATCCCCACGCGACCGATGATTCGTGCCGAGCGCGCCGCCAGGCAGCTACCGTCGTGAGATGACACAGCGGCTCCGGGTAGCGGGATTGATAGTCGGCTTCGCCGCGCTGCTGGGGATCCTGGTGGCCTATGGGACCGACCCGCGCGGCCAGCAGCCGCCTGTCCCCGCGCAGGCCGCCCCACTGCCCAGCGCACCGGACGACCAGATCTTCAGCCTCCTGCCCTGCCTCGACGTGCCCGAGTTGAGGCCGATCATGGCGGACGACGCGGCGGCGCAGGTGAAGGAGATCACCGCGCGCATCGAGGAGACCCGTGGCCACCGCTTTGGCCAGGATCCCGTTCCCGAGTTCGTGACGGACCAGGAGATACGCCGCCGGATCATCGACAAGATCAACACTGAGTACACCGCCGACGAGGCCGACGCCGAGCGGCGGATCCTCGCGGCTCTTGGCGCCGTGCCGGCCGATGTCGACCTGCGGGCGCTCGTGACCGACCTGCTCGGCGGCCAGGTCATTGGCTTCTATGACACCAAGACGGAGGAGCTCGTCGTCGCCGCGCCTGACCCCCTCACCTCCTCGCTGGGGTTGGTGGCCCAGAGCACCCTGGCGCATGAGCTGGACCACGCGCTCATCGACGCGGTCATCGGGCTGCCGGACGAGCAGCTTGAGGGCCCGTCCGACGCGGCGCTGGCGATGCTCGCGCTGGTAGAGGGTGACGCGGTGCTCGCCCAGGAGCGGTTCCTCCTCTCCGCGGTCACGCCCGGCCAGGCGCTCAGCATGGCTGATGCCCCTGAGGTGCGCCAAGCTCAGGAGCAGCTGCAGGACTTCCCGTACGTCCTGCGCGCGGAGCTGAGCTTCCCCTACGGCGAGGGAGCGGTGTTCGTGTGCAGCCTCTTCGCGCGGGGGGGATGGCAGGCTGTCGACGCCGCATACCGTGCGCCTCCGACGACCAGCGCGCAGATCCTGTTCCCCCAGCGCTACGCCAGCCGCGAGGGCGCCACGGACCCGCGCGATCCCGGCGCGCTTGGCGGCACCTGGACGCGAGCGCAGACCGATACGATCGGCGCCGCCGACCTGTTATGGCTGTTCCAGGCCCCCGGTGACGATCTACAGGCGGGGATCGACAACCCGCTCGGCGCGGCCGGAGCCTGGGCCGGCGGCGACGTGCACCTATGGACGGATGGGCCCGCCAGCGCCGTCGGCATCGCGCTCGTTGACCGTACCAGCGACGGCGCCCTCTGCGCGGCGGTCGCCCGCTGGTACCGCGCGGCGTTCCCTGGTGACCGCGCCGCTGAGCGGCGCCCCGGCGAGAGGCTCGCCAGCGACGGATCCACGCAGGACGCGGTCCTGCGTTGCGCCGGCCGCGAGGTCCGCCTGGGGATCGCCCCGGACCTGGCTACCGCCCGAGCCCTCGCTTCATAACCGCCGCTGGTAAAGAGGGCGGGCACCCTCGCTTCACGGGAGGCAGTACCCTCGGCGATCATGGCCGGCAAGCGCGGCTTGAAGAAGGCGCCTGTATTGGAGGAACAGCTTGGTGACTACAGCCACTGCCGCCGGAGGAAAGAAGCGGAGACCCAGTGCGACCAGAGTGCCGAGAGGGCTGCGGTTTCGGCGGGTGACGTTGGCGAACTGGCGCAACTTTAGGGCTGTTGATGTCGAGCTTCAGCGTCGCGTTATCCTCGTCGGGCCAAACGCCTCCGGAAAGTCCAATTTTCTTGACGTGTTTCGGTTTCTCCGCGACCTCGGACGATCTGGAGGCGGCTTTCAGGACGCCGTCGCTTCGAGAGGAGGCGTATCCCGCCTGCGCTGCCTTGCGGCCCGTCGTTACCCGGAGATTGGTATCGAGGTCGACTTCTCGGATGGCACTCTGCGGCTTCTCGGCGTGTTATGGTCTGTCCGGGACGGCTCGGGTCCACTTCTATTAGAGGAGCCCGAACTGTCACTGTATCCTGAGGTGATCCGCTACTTCCCCCAGATGCTGGCCCGAGTGCAGCGAGGAGCTGAAAGGCAAGTAATCCTTAGCACCCACTCACCTGAGCTGCTTCGAGACGAGGGCTTGGGTTTAGACGAGGTGCTCGTGCTGGAACCTGGAAACTACGGCACGACGATCGCTCTCGCCGCGGCTTTTGATGATGTGAGGGACTTGCTGGAAGGCGGGGTTGACCTTGCGGATGCGCTCCTGCCACGAACTAGTCCCGCGTCTGTCGAGCAGCTGACTCGATATGGCGACTGACGTTCGAGTAGGTATCACTGCCGCCGTCGAGGGTTCGACCGACGAAGCGGTCATACGCAGACTAACTTATGAGGTTGGATGTGCACTATACCGAGTCCATGTCAAACACGGAAGCCATCCGTTGCAGCAACGAATTTCAGGATACAACAACGCGGCACGACGGTCTCCATGGCTGGTGCTCACCGATCTTGATCGTAAGTATCCCTGCCCGGCGGCCCTGATAAAGGATTGGCTGCCCGTCCCGGCGGCTCGTATGTGTCTTCGCGTCGCCGTCCAAGCCATCGAGGCATGGTTCCTAGCAGACAGTGCCTCGTTCGCCCGTTTCCTTGATGAGAAATGGATGTCCAAAATGCCGCTAAGCACGCACAAAGCTTGGCGAGATGTTGAATTGGCTGCGGAGGTTGGCGGGGTGACACCTTCGAAAGAAACGGGACGCCAGTGACCGATCACACCAACCTCCCCCACCCACCTACCCCGACGGGCCGCCTTGACGATCTTGTGGCCGAGCGGCGAGCCAAGGCTGAGCGCCTGCGTGAGGCGGACATCGACCCATACCCTGTCGGCGTCCGCGTCTCCGACACCCTGGCGGCCGTGCGCGAGGAGTGGGGCGACCGCCTGGAGCCCGATGAGCACAGCGGGCATCACGTGCGGGTTGGCGGGCGGCTCGTGCTCCGGCGTGGCCATGGGCGGCTGGCTTTCCTCGTTCTCCGCGAGGGGGACGTCGACCTTCAGGTGATCGCCCAGCTCGACGTGCTGGGCGATGCCGGCATGGCTGCGGTCGCCGACTTTGATGTCGGCGACTGGATCGCCGTCTCTGGCGAGGTTGTGCGGAGCCGCCGGGGTGAGCTGTCGGTCCAGGCAAACGAGGTCATCTTGCTCGGCAAAGCGCTGCGGCCCCTGCCGGACAAGTGGCACGGGGTGCGCGACCTGGAGACGCGGTTTCGCCAGCGCTACGTCGACCTCGTCATGAACGCCCAGGCCCGCCAGGTGTTCGCGATCCGCTCGAAGGTGCTCGCCGCGCTGCGCGCTGAGCTGATCGAGCGCGGCTACGTCGAGGTCGAGACGCCGATGCTCCACCCGATCCCGGGCGGCGCGACGGCGCGGCCGTTTGTGACGCACCACAACACGCTCGACATAGACCTTTACCTGCGGATCGCCCCCGAGCTGTACCTCAAGCGCCTCGTCGCCGGTGGGATGACGCGGGTGTTCGAGATCAATCGCAACTTCCGCAACGAGGGGCTGTCGCCGCGCCACAACCCTGAGTTCACGATGCTCGAGTCCTACGAGGCGTACGCGGACTACACCGACATCATGGCGCTTGTGCAAGCGCTGCTGCAGCGCGCGGCGCGCGAGGCGGTGGGAACCCTGCAGCTGGTCTACGGTGGGCGGCCGGTCGACCTGGGCGGCGACTGGGCCCGGCGGACGATGCTTGACCTGGTCCGCGAGGCTACCGGTTGGGCGGCGCTTGGCTACGAGACCCCGCTGGACAAGGTCCGCGCGCTCTGCCACGACCATGACGTACCGGTCGAAGAGTCCTGGGGGGTCGGCAAGCTGGTCCTTGAGCTTTACGAGAAGCTCGTCGAGGCCACGCTCTGGGACCCGACGATCGTCATGGATTACCCCGTGGAGACCTCGCCGTTGGCGCGCCGGCATCGCCATGACCCGCATGTCACAGAGCGTTTCGAGGTCATCGTCGCCGGGCGTGAGCTGGCGAACGCGTTCAGTGAGCTGACCGATCCTGATGACCAGCGCGCCCGGTTGGAGGCGCAGGCCCGCGCGAGAGCAGCTGGCGATGAGGAGGCCATGGTGGTCGACGAGGATTACCTGCGCGCGATGGAGTACGGCATGCCGCCGATGGGTGGGCTCGGCATCGGCGTCGATCGCCTCGTCATGCTTTTGGCCGATGTCCAGACGATCCGTGATGTGATCCTCTTCCCGACGCTTCGCCCTGAGTAGAGCGGCAGGGCGGGTAGCGTTGCTCAAAAGGTGGTGACGGGACATGTTCGAGCGGTTCACCGACCGCGCCCGGCGGGTTGTGGTGCTCGCGCAAGAGGAGGCGCGGATGCTGGCCCACAACGCCATTGATACCGAGCACCTCCTGCTTGGGCTCGTCCATGAGGGTGAGGGGGTGGCTGCGCAGGCTTTGGCCTCGCTCGGGGTCAGGCTTGACCTCGCGCGCGAGCAGGTGGAGGGCGTCACCGGCCGGGGCATGAGCGAGCCGTCCGGCCATATCCCGTTTACGCCCAGGGCGAAGAGGGTCTTGGAGCTGTCGTTGCGGGAGGCGCTCCAGCTCCGCCATCGCTCCATCGGCACCGAGCACATCCTGCTTGGGCTGCTGCGTGAGGGCGAGGGCGTCGCCACCAGAGTCTTGGAGCAGCTTGGCGCCTCACCAGAGCGCACCTGGCAGGAGGTCGCCCGGCTCTTGCGCGACCAGCTCGGCCAGGAGGCGCAGACCCGGTCGCCCGCCGGGCCGGCTGTCCACCAGCTCGACGTGCTCACCGACGCAGTGCTCGCCGCGCTCGTCGCCGCACGGGGCGAGGCCAGGCGGGTTGGCTTGGACGCTGTCGAGGTCGGGCCGCTGTTCATCGGGCTGCTGTCGATTGAGGGCGGCGCGGCCTCCCGCATCCTCGGACCGGAGCTGGACGCCGAGCAGCTGCGCGCCGCCCTTGGTCAGAGTGCCGGGCAGCCGAGCGAGGCTACGCTCTTGCGGCTGAGCGCCCGCGCCCGCGCTGCGCTGGGAGCGGTCGCCGGGCAGCGCGCGGGCGAGGCGATCGGTACCGGCCACCTCATCAGGACGCTGCTTCGCGAGGATGCGATCACCGCGCTGCTCCGGGCAGCGGGCGCGGACATCGGAAAGGCGCGGGAGGCGGCGGCGCGGCTCGACGGCGATGGCGGGCTTCCCTAGAGTGCCCTGGCACGGCCGGGGGCGGTCCTGGCGCGGGCGATCCGCGCACGGTAAGGTGACTGGCTCTTATCTGGAGGGACCATCCCGCGAGTGTGGCCCGCCAGGTATCTGGAGATCTTGGACACCAGGGCCGCCAAGCACCCGGTTGCGTCGCGTTGCTGGCAGCCAGGCGGGGTGTGAGCAAGCCAAGGACGCTTTGCTCAACCCTCCGGTGCGCGAGCGGCCCGATGCTACAGTTTGGGCTAGGCACCCGAGTAGGGGGCAGTGAATGTTCGAGCGATTCACCGACCGAGCCCGGCGGGTTGTGGTGCTCGCGCAAGAAGAGGCGCGCATGCTGAACCACAACTACATCGGCACCGAGCACATTTTGCTTGGGCTGATCCATGAGGGTGAGGGGGTGGCGGCCAAGGCGCTGGAGTCCCTCGGCATCTCGCTTGAGGGCGTGCGCGAGCAGGTCGAGGAGATCATCGGGCAAGGCCAGACCGCGCCCGCTGGTCACATCCCCTTTACCCCGCGCGCGAAGAAGGTGCTGGAGTTGTCGCTGCGGGAGGCGCTCCAGCTCGGGCACAACTACATCGGCACCGAGCACATCCTGCTCGGGCTGATTCGTGAGGGCGAGGGCGTCGCCGCCCAGGTCCTCCAGAAGCTCGGCGCTGACCTCAACCGTGTCCGCCAGCAGGTGATCCAGCTGCTTTCCGGCTACTCCGGTGGCGAGCCGGGCCCGGGCGCGGGCAAGGCGGGCGTCTCGGGTGGCCCCGGCGACGACCCGAAGGGGTCGCCGGTGCTCGACCAGTTCGGCCGGAACCTCACCCAGCTCGCCCGTGAGGGCAAGCTCGACCCGGTCATCGGGCGCCAGCGCGAGCTTGAGCGGGTCATGCAGGTGCTCTCGCGCCGCACGAAGAACAACCCGGTCCTGATTGGCGAGCCGGGGGTTGGCAAGACCGCGATTGTCGAGGGCCTCGCCCAGATGATCACCGTCGGCTCGATCCCCGAGACGCTGAAGGACAAGCAGCTCTACACGCTCGATCTCGGCGCGCTGGTCGCGGGCAGCCGGTACCGCGGCGACTTCGAGGAGCGCCTGAAGAAGGTGCTGAAGGAGATCACGACCCGCGGCGACATCGTCCTGTTCATCGATGAGCTCCACACGCTTGTGGGGGCGGGCGCTGCCGAGGGCGCGATCGATGCGGCGAGCATCCTCAAGCCAATGCTGGCGCGCGGGGAGCTGCAGACCATCGGCGCGACCACGATCGACGAGTACCGCAAGCATCTGGAGAAGGACGCCGCGCTCGAGCGGCGCTTCCAGCCGATCCAGGTCGAGGAGCCGACGGTCGCGCACACAATCGAGATCTTGAAGGGGCTGCGTGATCGGTATGAGGCGCACCATCGTGTGACGATCACCGACGACGCGCTCGTCGCCGCTGGCAATCTCGCTGACCGGTACATCTCTGACCGTTTCCTGCCGGACAAGGCGATCGACCTGATCGACGAGGCTGGGTCGCGGCTGCGGATCCGCCGCCTGACCGCGCCGCCGGACTTGAAGGACTTGGAGGACGAGGCCGGGCGGATCCGCAAGCTCAAGGAGTCCGCGATCGACGACCAGGACTTCGAGAAGGCCGCGCGCCTGCGCGACGAGGAGAAGAAGGTCCTTGAGCGTAAAGCCACTCGCGAGCGCGAGTGGAAGTCTGACGGCATGGACTCGGTGCTCACCCTCGATGAGGAGGACATCGCTGAGGTCCTGTCAAACTGGACCGGCATCCCGGTGTTCAAGCTCACCGAGGAGGAGACCGCCAAGCTGCTGCGGATGGAGGCCGAGCTGCATAAGCGGATCGTCGGCCAAACCGATGCGGTCTCTGCGGTCTCCAAGTCGATCCGCCGTACCCGGTCCGGCCTGAAAGATCCGAAGCGGCCCTCTGGCTCGTTCATCTTCCTGGGGCCCTCGGGAGTGGGGAAGACCGAGCTCGCGAAGACGCTGGCCGAGTTCCTGTTCGGTGACGAGGACGCGCTGGTCCACCTTGACATGTCGGAGTACATGGAGAAGCACACCGTGTCCCGGCTGATCGGGTCCCCGCCCGGATATGTCGGCTACGAGGAGGGTGGCCAGCTCACCGAGGCCGTCCGCCGCCGCCCGTTCTCGGTCGTGCTGTTCGACGAGGTCGAGAAGGCCCACCCGGACGTGTTCAACGCGCTGCTCCAGATCCTGGAGGACGGCCGCCTAACCGACGCCCAGGGCAAGCAGGTCGATTTCAAGAACACCGTGCTGATCATGACGTCGAACCTGGGGACGAAGAACCTCGGCGCGCAGGCCATGGGGTTCGCCGCCAAGCAGGACGACCGTGACGTCTACACGCGGATGAAGGAGATGGTCCACGAGGAGCTCAAACGGCACTTCCGGCCTGAGTTCCTCAACCGGATCGACGAGGTGATCGTCTTCCACCAGCTCACCCGCGAGCAGGTCAAGCAGATCGTCGACCTGATGATGCGACGTATCCGGGAGCAGCTGAAGTCCAAGGCGCTGGATATCGAGTTGACCGACGACGCCAAGGCCTGGCTGGCTGAGAAGGGGTATGACCCCCAGCTCGGCGCCCGCCCGTTGCGCCGCACGATCCAGCGCGAGATCGAGGACCCTCTGTCCGAGAAGATCCTGTGGGGTGCGTTCAGCGCCGGGCAGGTCATCGTTGTCGATGTTGAGGATGACGAGATCGTCTTCCGCACGATCGACTCCCCACCTGACGTCCCGGCGGTCCAGATGGCTGGCTCCGGCGGGGAGGACCGCGGCTAGGACTCCCATCGCGCAGCGGGTCTGTCGTACGAGGCCAGGCCTAGCCTTGAGGTGGTCTCGATCCATCGACGCGTCATCTTGGTATGCGTACATACTCGGGATGCAAGATGTATGCATGCCGAAGCGCACCACTATCGAGATCGACGAGGAACTCCTAGCCCGCGCCAAGCGCGCGCTCGGATGTCGTACTACCCGGGCGACCGTGGAAGAGGCGCTACGGCGCGCCGCCCAGAGCCTCGAAAGTGAGCATGAGGAACGTGCCACAAGACAGCTCCGCTACCTCGCGGCGCTTTCGACTCGCACCGATGTGGAGGTGCTCGCATCGGAGGAAATGTGGCGGTAACCGGTTGGGTGCTGGACAAGAGCGCGGCTGCGCGCCCCGGGGAGCCGAAGGTTGGCGGTCAGCTGGCGCAGCTGGCAGGTACGTTGTTCGTCTGCCCGGTCGGCGAACTCGAGCAGCTCTACTCGGCGCGTTCGGCGCGCCACTACGACGAGCTGAAAGCCGAGCTTCACGCCAGCTTCGCCATCGTGCCAGGGCCACCTGACCTGCTCGAACGAGCGCTGCGCTTGCAGCAAGATCTCGCACACCATCACGGTATGTGGTATCGCACGCCCATTCCGGACCTCCTTATCGCTGAGACCGCGATCTGCCACGGCCTTGGCGTCGTACACGTTGACGGTGATTTCGACCGAATCGCTGAAGTCAGGCCTTTAACAACCCGCCGCCTCGGTTGACCGACAAGCGCAAGGTCAGCTTGCTTGCTCGACGAGACGGGACGGCCGGTGCCAACATCTCACCCTGGCCGCATTGGGAGCGTGCTGCGTTGCCGTGGGTGGCCGGCCGCAAGGCGAGCACCGCCCACGACAGCGTCGTCTGACCCTGGCTCTCAGGGGTCCGTGCGGCGGCGTTGTTGTTGTCTCCGGCGGTGGGAGCGCCGCTCATCCTCGGAGAGCCCGCCCCATATGCCGGCCTGCTGATTGGTTGTGAGCGCCCACGCCAGGCATTGTGCAGTTACCTTGCATTGCCGGCATATGGCTTTGGCTTGTTCGATTTGGAGCAATGCGGGGCCGCTCGAGCCGAGAGGAAAGAAGAGGTCCGTGTCCATGTCCAAGCAGGCGGCCTTTTTGCGCCAATCCGTTCCCCAGCTCATCGGTTCAGCCTCCAGAGGTAGAGATGGTCGGCCCTGCCACGCTCGGCGGCGTGGCAGGCCTTCGTTTTGTGGTTGGTGTGCATATCGGTACGCTGCCCCGGTCGTTACGTCTCATCCAGGGCGAAGGAGTGGGCATTGCTGGGCAAAACGGCCGAGCGTTGGACCGCTGAGGAGGTCCGCGCGCTGCGCGACTACCTGGGCTGGTCAGATGAGCGGTTCGCCGAGCGCATCGGGGCGAACGAGCGAACTGTCCGTCGATGGCGGGCCAGCGGCAAGGGGCCGGCCCACCGGGCGATCAACGCTGCGCTTGACCAGCTGCTCATCGAGGCGGTCGGCGAGGTGGCGTCCGGGCTGCCGGCTCATAAGGTAAGGCGCATGGACCGCCGTAACTTGCTCCGGCTGCTGGCCACGGGCGCGTTGGCGCCGCTTGATGGGATCGACCTCCAGCCGCTGAGCGGCCCCCCGCCGCGGGTCGGGCCGAGCATGCTTGACGGCTTGGAGGCGACCATCACCGCGTTAGCCTCCACGTATACGACCAGCTCATCGCGGCTGCTGCTGCCAGCGGTGCTGGGCGAGCTTGACGACGCGTGTGTGCTGCTGAGCGGGAGCATGGCGTCTGATTCGCGGACGCGGCTGTTGTCGATCGTGGCGGATATCGGGGTGTTCGCGGGGGCCGCGAGCGGTGTGTGCGGCCAGGTCGGGCGGGCGCGCGCGTTTCTGAGCCTCGCCGAGGAGCAGGCTCGGGAGGCGGGGGATATGGCGTTGCTCGCGCAGGTGCTTGGCCAGAAAAGCATCCGATATGCGACCACCCCTTCTGGGGGCCTATGGGGTGACCCGAAGCGGGCGGCGGAGTTGGTGGAGCAGGCGGTGGAGCTAGCTGACCGTTACGCGCCGCATATTGTCCGGGCGTGGCTGCATGCGCTCGCGGCGGAGTTCCAGGCGGCGGCGGGCGACTTCCTCAAGGTGGATGCGCATCTTGAGCGGGCTGAGCGGGCGTTGCAGGCTGCAGCCGTCGAGGGCCAGGTGGGCAGCGGCTTCTGTTCATCGACCGGTCACTACGCGACGTTTAACGAGCACCGGTTGGTCAGCTTTCGTGGCACTGCTGAGATGTTGGCCGGCCGGCCGCAGGCTGCCAGCACGTTGACTCGCGCGCTCAAGCATGTCAAGGCCCCGCGCCCCCGTGTGAACGCCTTAACCGACCTTGGTGCCGCGCGGGCGCTGAGGCATCCGGAGGAGGCGGCCAAGCTACTGGGCGAGGCGCACAATTTGAGCGTGGAGTATGACTACACATTAGGGGTGCGGCGCGTTCTTGGCGTGCGTCAGCGATTTGATCCTCGGTGTGGTGACCTGTCGGCTGTGTGTGAGTTGGACGAGCGGCTTGGACTGCGCTGAGGGACGGAGGCGCGAAGGCTCCTTCATCAGAAACATTGACAACTCTGATTCTTGTTCACGAAAAGATCGGGGGGCGGCCACCAGAAGGATGCGTGGCCATAGCGCGCTCACGCGTAGTGTTGCGATATACTCATTGGCTGAGCTGTCGCCGATGGTCGTGCTCACAAGCCGTCGGCACAACGCGTGAGGGACGGCCCCCCTCCAGCAGTTATGGAGGCTCGACGCCAAGAGTCGGCCGCCGTGGGAGCGCGGGGCGACGAACCCGGCACCGCAGACGACCGGTATCTGCGGGAATGTGGCCCGGTGCGCCAAGAGCGCCGGGCCTTCGCCGTTTCACGGGGACGCTCCGGCACACGTCTGGCGGCTTACCTGTCCATCGCGTCCATCACGCGCGCGCCAACACTCCTGCAAGAGGCGGTACTGTCACCTCCCAACTACTCGCAGAGGGGAGTCGGGAGTGGACAGGGCCCGTGCGCTGCTCGTAGTCATCGTGATGCTCGGCTTGGTCGCCTGTGGGGACGCGCGATCCGGTCGCGCGGGGCAGGACGGCCCACCCAAGGACGGGACGGCCGCGGGCGTGGGAGCCCCCAAGACCGGCGAGCAGCCGGCGCTGGCCAACCCTTGCGCCTTGGTCGGCAAAGCCGAGATCGAGCAGGTCGCGAAGCAGCCGGTCATCCAGGAGACCCAGCAGGGCACGTGTATGAGCCGCAGCGGTCAGCCCGGCTCCCAATTAGTCGTCTCCATGGCTGTCGCCCCATTGCCGTCCACGTCCCCGCAGGCACTTGACGCGGTGGCGCAGGCGGTCGCCGGCTTGGTGCCTGGCGCGTCCAGGGAGCCGCTCCCGGGCGTGGGGGATGACGCGCGCATCGTGCGGAGCGAATTGGTGACGTTACTCTTTGTCAAGTCCGGCGATCGCTACCTCACCGTGTCCGTGACTGGCTCCGACGATCCGCTGGCGGTGGTGACGACGCTCGCGACGCGCGCGCTCACGCGGCTGTAGGCGCCAGTGCGGCTGGTTCTTGCGCGTTGCGCGGTCGACTATGTGGGGCGGCTGTCCGCGCGCCTGCCGTCGGCCGTGCGCTTGGTGATGGTGAAGGCGGACGGGTGTGTCGCCGTGCACGCCGACGGCGGTGCGTACAAGCCGCTGAACTGGATGAACGCGCCGAACACGCTGGTCGTTGACGAGTGTGTCTGGACCGTGACGAATCCGAAGGGCGAGACGCTGCGGATCACGTTCGAGGAGACGCTGCTCGACGTCACGCAGGACTGCGGCGAAGACCCAGGGCTCGTCAAGGACGGTGTCGAGGCGCACCTGCAGGAGCTGCTGGCGGCGCACCCGGGGAGCCTTGGCGAGGGCCTTACCCTGGTCCGCCGCGAGTATCCGACGGGAATCGGCCCTGTTGACCTCCTGTGCCGCGACGCTGAGGGGCGCGTTATCGCGGTCGAGATCAAGCGGCGGGGTGAGATCGACGGCGTGGAGCAGCTCGCCCGCTATGTCGAGCGGCTCAACCGTGACCCGCTGCTGCGGCCCGTGCGCGGCCTCCTGGCCGCTCAACAGGTCCGGCCGCAGGCGCGCGTCTTGGCAACCGATCGTGGCCTCGGCTGGGTCGAGGTCGATTACGACCAGCTGCGCGGTCTCGAGTCCGACGAGCTCCGACTCTTCTGATCCTCGTATCAAACTCCCAGGTCGCCCCTCTGTACAGGTAGGGAAAGGCACAAACCCCCGGCATCGGGGTAATGGGGCGTGGATAGCTGAAAGAGGATCGGGTGCAAGAAGAGCTTCTGGCCCTCAACGGTGTCAACGGAGCAACTGGCCGTTACTTCATGCCCCCGATGTCACCGGAGCAGATCTCCAGGATGGCTCGAGGCGAGCGCCGCGATCCCAGCCACCTGCGCGAGCTGCGCTGGTGGTACCGGCGGATCACCGAGGCGTTCTTCGGCCCGAAGGAAGGGGTCGATCCGCTTGATTTAGCGCAGGCGGGCTGGGGGATCATCTTCCCGCGCGACGCGGATGAGCAGGTCGTGCATGCGCTTCGCCCGCTGCTGGATCACCGGCGGGCGCAGGCAGGTCGGATAAACGAGCGCCGCTACCGGGAGTTCACCCGCGGCGAGGGCTACCGGTCTGACGAGTCCAAACCGCAGTTCCTCGCCCGCCATGGTGTCGGCCCAGGCCCGGCTGACCCCGACAAGGTCCCGTACTACCTGCTGATCGTCGGCGGTCCTGAGGCAATTCCTTACGCCTTCCAGTACCAGCTCGATGTCCAGTACGCCGTAGGCCGTATCGCGTTCGAGCGCATCGAGGACTATGCCGCCTACGCGGCGAGCGTCGTGGCGGCCGAGACCGGCAGCGCCACCCGCCCGAGGCGTATCACGCTCTTCGGGACGCGGAGCGATCGGGCTACGGAGTTCAGCGCCAGCCAGCTGGTCGCGCCGTTGGCGGAGCACCTGTCCCAGAGCCGGCCGGACTGGGAGGTTTACCGCGCGATCGGCGAGACGGCGACGAAGGCCCACCTCGCAGCGCTCCTCGGATGCGACGGGGAGGCCCCTGCCCTGCTATTCAGCGCCACCCACGGGGTGGTGTTCCCCAATGGCCATCCCCACCAGCTGCGCAGGCAGGGCGCACTCCTGTGCCAGGAGTGGCTAGGCCCCGGCGCGCCCGCTCAGGCGCTCAACGAGGCGCACTACATCTGGGCGGACGATGTCGCGAGGGACGCCCAGCTGGCGGGGTTGATCTCCTGCCACTTTGCCTGCTTCGGCGCGGGGACCCCGCAGTGGGACGACTACGCGCACGCCAATGCCAGGACACGCCTGCAGCTCGCCCCCCACGCCTTCTTGGCGGCGCTGCCACAGCGGCTGCTCAGCCACCCGAGGGGCGGGGCGTTGGCGGTGATCGGCCATGTCGACCGCGCCTGGGGGTACTCGTTCGCCTGGCCCCAGGCCGGGCGGCAGACCGACGTGTTCGAGAGTTGCTTGACCCGCCTAATGGATGGCCAGCCGATCGGCTACGCGTTCGAGTACTTCAACCAACGATACGCCGAGCTTGCGTCGGACCTCAGCGCCGCGCTGGAGGACGTGAAGTTCGGGAAACGCCCAGACCATATGGCTCTGGCGGAGATGTGGACCGCAAGCAACGACGCGCGAGGGTTCGTTATCCTGGGCGACCCTGCGGTGCACATCATCACCAAGCCTGCTGCCGTGATGAACGACCCCTGACAGGGCCTGATGGCGGAGGGACGCCATGGCAGGATACGCCGACCTAGAGATTGGTCTGCACCGCCGCGACCGCAAGACCTTGACCGTGGAGTTGCGCTTCAGTCATACGGAGAGCGCCGCAGATGACCGCCTTGAGTCGGGAGGCTCCCTCCGCGTGGGCTTCGACCTTGACGCGCTGCAGTATGAGTGGTACGACGCCGACGCCTACGGGCGGAGGCTGACGGAGAGCCTGTTCGGCGCGCCTGGTGTCAGGCATGGATTCGAGATGGCCCGCACCCTTGCCCAGTCGGCGGACCTTCCACTCCGGATCCGGCTGCTGATTGGCGCGAGCGCGCCAGAGCTTCATGACGTGTGGTGGGAGACGCTGCGCGATCCCCAGGACGGCACCCCTCTGCTCATGGACGAGGGCCTCCTGTTCTCCCGCTACCTGGCCAGCCGCGACTGGCGGCCGGTGGGCGTCCGTCCACAATCGGCGATGCGGGCGCTCGTGGTTGTCGCCAATCCCTCTGACCTGGCCGATTACGAGGCCGATGGGCGAGCGCTCCCACCGGTTGACGTGGACGGCGAGCTGGAGCGGGCAAGGAGCGCGCTCGCTCCGATTCCCGTGACCGCGCTGGCGTCTGGGGGCGCGGCCACCGTGGCCGGGATCGTCGAGGGGTTACGCGAGGAGCGCGACATTCTCTACCTGGTTTGCCATGGCTACTTGGTTGACGGCGAGCCCCAGGTTCTGCTTGAGGACGCTGCCGGCCGGGTGCATCGGGTGTCCGGCGTCGACTTTGTTGATGCGTTGCGGGACCTGCAGCGCCTGCCGCGGCTGGTGGTGCTCGCGTCGTGCCAGAGCGCGGGGGGTGGTGAGGAGGGATCGAGTGGGGATCGGGGGGCGTTGGCTGCGCTCGGGCCGCGTATGGCCGAGGCGGGCGTGCCCGCGGTGCTCGCGATGCAGGGCAACGTGTCGATGCAGACGGTTGCCAGGTTCATGCCGGTGTTTTTCGCTGAGCTGAACCGGGACGGCCAGATCGACCGGGCGATGGCGGTCGCGCGGAGAGCGGTGCGGGATCGTCCTGATTGGTGGGTGCCGGTCTTGTTCACGCGTCTGAGGAGCGGCCGTTTCTGGTACGCGCCCGGGTTCGCCGGAAACGGGTCCAGCTTTGAGCGGTGGCCCGCGCTTTACAGTGGGATCCGCAGGGGGCGTTGCACGCCGATCCTGGGCCACGGTTTAACCGATGCGTATGTCGGGTCGTATCGTGAGATCGCTCGCGGATGGGCGCAGCAGTACGGCTTTCCGATGGCGCCGCACCACCGAGAGGATTGGGCGAGTGTCGCGCAGTTCCTCGCGGTGAACCAGGGCCCACTGTTCCTGCGCGACGAGCTGCTCGATTACGTCCGCGACCAGCTGCTCAAGCGCTACGAGGGCCACTTGTCCACGGCTGCGGCAAGCGGATCTGTAGACGAGTTGATCACGGAGGTTGGGGCGTACCGCCGGTCAATCGATCAGTCCGAGCCCCATGCCGTCCTCGCGCGGCTGCCCTTCAAGATTTTCATTAATGCCTCGCATCCGAATCTGCTCGCTGATGCGCTCTGCGCGGAGGGTAAGGATCCCCAGGTCGAGTTATACCGTTGGAAGGATATCCACGATGATGATCTGTGGCCGAGATCGGTCTTCGACGACCCGGCCAACCGCTATACGCCAAGCATAGAGCGCCCGCTCGTCTACCATCTCTTTGGTCACGTCCAAAGCCCTGACACGATAGTATTAACCGAGGACGACTACTTCGACTTGCTGATCGGGGTGAACAAAGACCGGGAGCTGATCCCCGAGGGAGTGCGCCGGGCTTTCGCGGACTCGGCCATCCTATTTCTCGGCTTCCGGATGGATGAATGGAATTTCCGCGTCGTATTCCGCGGAATTTTAAATCAAGAGGGAGGAGTACGGCGGGGAGGGTACTCGCACGTCGCTGTCCAGATCGACCCGGAGGAGGAGCACACGGTCGACCCTGACCGAGCCCGCCGGTACTTGGAGAGCTACTTCTCGAAGTCCCAGATCAGCATCTACTGGGGCAGCGTCGAGGACTTCCTCCGCAGGCTGGACTACGGATGGCAAAGGGAGCGCTGGTGAGCACTCTCGCGCCGCCCCGGCCCAGCCCGTATGTCGGCCCCCGCGCGTTCGAGCGCGGCGAGCGGCTTTTCGGGCGGGACCAAGAGCTTGCCAGGCTGGTCGATCTCGTCATCGCCGAGCGGATCGTGCTGCTGTACTCGCCGTCTGGGGCGGGCAAGACGTCGCTGCTCAGGGCAGGTCTGGTGCCGCAGCTTGAGCGGGAGGGATTCCGGGTCCTCCCAGAGATCCGCGTCACCGCGGAGCTGGCCGCGGTCGGCGATGAGATCCGCCCGCGGAACCGCTACCTGATGAGCACGCTGCTGTCCTTAGAGCAGGACGTGCCGGTCGATCGCCAGCAGGATCTGGATGCGCTCGCCCGCATGACGCTGGTTGACTACCTGAGCCTTCGGCGGAGCGGTGAGCGCGAGCGTGAGGAGGCTGACAGCCCCACACATGACGGCGGGGATGGCTCTGATGACGACGGCGGCCCCGATGAGAACATCGTGTTGATCCTCGACCAGTTCGAGGAGCTGCTCATGGCCGACGTCACCGATCAGGAGGCCAAGGCGTCGTTCATGGCCGAGCTGGGCGCGGCCTTGCGTGACCGCCACTGCTGGGCGGTCTTCGCGATGCGCGAGGATTTCATCGCGGGGTTGGACCCGTTCCGCCGGTTGGTGCCGACGCGGCTGCGTACGACCTTCCGCTTGGACTTGTTGCGGGAGGACGCGGCGCGTATGGCGATCCAAGGCCCGGCGCGCGAGGCCGGGGTCGACTTCTCGGACGCCGCTGCGCGGATGCTGGTGGACGACTTGCGCAAGGTGCGCGTGTCGGCGCCTGATGGCGCGGCGCAGACGTTGGGTCCGTATATCGAGCCGGTGCAGCTGCAGGTGGTCTGCGAGCGGTTGTGGAGCCGGCCACGCGCCGATCCCCAGCAGATCACCGAGTCGGACCTTGAGGGCGTCGAGGACGTCGATCACGCGCTGGCCTCCTACTACGCCGAGAGGATCCATGCGGTCGTCATTGCGACAGGGGCGGATGAGCGGGCGCTTCGTGACTGGTTTGACCAGAGGTTGATCAGCGAGCAGGGGTTCCGCAGCCAGGTCATCGTCGGCCCCTCGGCTGGGGCGCCTGATGGGAATCATGTCCTGCGCCTGTTAGAGGACGCTCATTTGCTGCGGGCGGAGATCCGGCGGGGTGCGAGGTGGTTTGAGCTTGCGCACGACCGCTTGGTCGAGCCGGTGCGTGCGAGTAACGCGGAGTGGCGTGAGACGCATCTGCAGCCGTTCCAGCGGCAGGCGGCGTTGTGGGAGAGCCAGGGCCGCCTTGACGCGTTGCTGTTGACGGATGACGCGTTGATCGCTGCGGATGAATGGGTCGACGGGCACCCTGGCCAGCTCACCTCCACGGAGCAAGAGTTCCTTGCCATCTCCCGCCGCGCCCGTGACGAGCGGCAGCGCGGGCAGCGGACCCGCCTGCTGGCTCTTGGACTTGTGGGCGTGCTCGCGCTGGTCGGCGTCTTGACGGCGCTCTCCCTCGCTCGGCGGGCCGAATCCCGCGCGCTCGCATCCCAAGCCATGCTCCAGCTCGCAGTGGACCCTGCGGCCGCTGTCAGCACCGCGCTGGCCGCGCTTGACGAAGCCTCCACCCAAGAGGCTGAGGACGCCCTCCGCCGCACCCTGCCTGAATCGCACCTGCGGACCATCCTCAGCGACCAGACCACCACCTCCACAAACACCAAGGCGGCGTTCAGCCCCAATGGCCGCCTAGTAGTGACCATCAGCGAGGACGCCCCCGTACAGGTATGGGACACCACCACAGGCCAGCTCATGACCGCGCTGAAGAGCCCCTACCGGAACTCCGTTACCGCTGTGGCGTTCGACCCCAGCGGAGCGCGCGTCGTAACCGCTGGCCGCTCCCAAGCCCAGATATGGGATATCCGCAGCGGTCGCCACCTGTTGACGCTCACCGGGCACCAAGACCTCATCAGGAGCGTCGAGTGGAGCACTGATGGCGCCAGGGTGATCACGGCCAGCCAGGACGGCACCGCGCGCGTCTGGAGCGCCGAGACCGGCGAGGGGCTGCAGACCCTCGCCCGGCATACAAGCGGTGTCACCGTCGCCATGTTCAGCCCCGACGGGCAACGGGGGTTGACCGCCGCGCTGGATGGCACAGTCCGCATCTGGGACCTCCAGACCGGCCGTGAGGTCTCGCGCCTTGACCGGCGCGCCGGGGCGGTCTTCGCGGCGGCCTTCAGCCCTGATGGGACACGGGTTGTCGCGGCGGGAGAGAATCGTAACGCCTATTTGTGGGAGTGGGCCGCTGACCGGCCGCCGATCCCGCTGCCCGGCCACAATGGTGATGTGGCGTTCGCGCAGTTCAGCCGGGACGGGCGTTATGTCGCGACGGCGGGCGGTAAGACGGCCCGCCTATGGGACGCCCGGGATGGCGCCAGCCTGGCCGAGTTGCGGGGTCATACCGACCGGGTAAGTGTCGCAAGGTTCAGCTCTGAGAGCGCGCTTCTTGTGACGGCGGGCTATGACGGCACGGCCCGGGTTTGGGATGTGGCCAGCGGCGCGCAGTTGGCGCAGCTGCGTGGGCACGCTAGCGGCGTCTATAACGCGGTGTTCGCGCCGGGTGGAGGTGATCCGTTCCGGGTGAGGGTGGTGACCGCGAGCTTTGATGGCACGGCTCGGGTGTGGGAGCCGCTGATCGGGCGGGTGTTACACGGTGGTGTCAAGGATGGGGTGCGTGGCGCGCGGTTTAGCGCTGATGGGAGGTTGGTGGTCGGGGCTGGCGCTGATGGCGTCGCGCGGGTGTGGCGTGCTAGGACGGGTGAGGAGTTGGCTGCGCTGCAGGCGAGCCCGCGGGCGTTGAGCGGCGCGGCGCTCAGCCGGGATGGGCGGTATGTGGTTACTGGCGGCGCTGATGGCGTCGTACGTGTTTGGGATTGCCGGGACTGGCAGGCGTGCGGGAGGGTGGCGGAGCGCCCGCTCAACGCGCTGGTGAGTTCGGTGGAGTTTGACTCAAGCGGCAGATTGGTCGCCATTGCTGGGGGGGACATGGCCCGTGTGTGGGAGTGGGGTGTTGATGCGCCGCCCCGGGTGTTCTCTGGGCATCGCGAGACGGTCTCGGATGCGGCGTTTAGCCGGGATGGTAGAAGGTTGGTGACGGCGAGCGCGGATAGGACGGTTCAGATTTGGGACGTGTCGAGTGGGGTCTCGTTGCGGAGGTTTACCGGTCCCACTGGGTTCACCAGCGCGGCTTTTAGTCCTAACGGGCGTTTGGTTGTCACTGCGGGGTTTGACGGCGCGGCCCGGGTGTGGGACGTGGCGACGGGTAAGGAGTGGGGGGTGCCGTTAAGGCACGGGAGCCGGTTAAGCGATGCGGCGTTCAGTCCTGATGGTGGGCGGATTGTGACGGGGGCTGCTGATGGGTCGGCGGGGGTGTGGGATGCGGCGACGGCTCGGAGTCTCGGGCTGTTGGGGTTGCATGCTGATCCGGTGAATGCCGCGCAGTTCAGTCCTGATGGGCGGTGGGTTTTGACGGCGAGTGATGATGGCACGGCGCGGGTGTATGGCTGCCCGACATGTGTGCCGCGGTTGGATGAGTTGCGCAGGCTCGCAGGTGAGCAGCAACGCGGTACGAGAGCGAACTCCCCGCACCAAGGCGGCTGATGGCATGGTATGCGCATGGCGCCTACCGGAGTGCGGTGTTCGAGCGTTATGCCAGTATGGCATATGGCGCATACCTAGGAAATCGATTGATCTGAAAAAATCGCCTAAAATCTTGAGCGGTGGAGCCCGTGGGATCGATACCCTGTATGTGCTCAGGCTGCTTGATTGCGCTACAAGGACTCAACGTGCATACAGGAACGCCAATACGCAGCGCCGCGTATCCCTGAAAGAGCGGTTGAGCCAGGCGCGGCTTGATTACCAGGGCTTGGGATTACCAGGCTAGTAGGAGAGGAAGGAGCTGGTAAGAGATGAACCAAGACGAGGTAATGTATGAGCCTCCAATGCTGGTCGAGGTGGGCAACTTCGCGGAGTTAACTCGCGGCTTCGGCTTTAATGCGTTTGACTCGACGGACTTTATGTCATCTTTTTCTCCGCCTCCTGGATAGCCAAACGCCAGGAGCCGTAGCTCACCGTTCTTTCGAGATAGTGCGCTATAGTGCGCTACGAGCCGACTTCGAGATTAATTTTTCCCACCCCAGCATTCACCATGATGCGCATCGTCACTGGGGTCTCGCCGAACGCATCGTTGACGTAGGCGTCGCCGTCTCGCTGCAGTCCTCCGGCGTCAATTGCGCCAATGCCACTGTCGATCTGGACGCGCGCGCCGACCTCCCGCGGCAAGCGCAGGGTAAGCTCTCCCACTCCCGCGTTGACCGTTGCGGTCACATCGCGGCGCCAGTCACCAGCGAGATCAACCACAGCCTGGCCGGCCCCGGTCTTGAGCGCAAGCTTTCCCAGATTGATGCCACGCAGATCGAGGTTGCTCTGCCCGGCGCCAAGGTCCACCGTCAGGTCCATTGGCACATCGTTGCTGAGCCGCAGGTCCCATTCGTAGCGGACATTCGTCCGCCGAGGGAACCTCTCAGCCTCGGGCTGCCGGACGATCAGATCTCCTGTTGAGTCATTGACACTATACTCAACAATTGGGCGCCACTCGGGAACGTTATAGATAAATGTGGCGTCCAGTAACTGCGTGGCGCCACCGGCGATCGTTAACCTTCCCGCCCCCATCGAGATATCGGTGACGACGGACTCGGCGCCTTGGCGGGCGACTGACCGCGACTCAGTCCGCAGCTCAGTTCCCTGCTCCCTAGCGCCGGGCTCGTTGATCTCGATGGTGCAACCGCTGGCCAACACCACGAGCGCGAGCGCCCCTGCCGCTATCGCTCTCATCAACACTCCGTTGTGTAGCGCGGAAGGCTTTGTCCCGATATCGGGACAAAGCCCTCTCGTCAAGCGTGTCAGAGGCTAGCACGGCGCCAGAGGGTAGCACGGCGTCCTGGCGGGCGTGACGCTCAGGCGGCCGATTCCCGACAGGCCAAACGGCGTTGCAGCGTCTCGGCGTCGCGGTCGACCCGCCAGGGATTCATTTCCTCGTACCCGCGGGTAATCGGCGCCTCGGCGCCGCATGAGCATGGCTCCCACAATGGGCAGATGCAGTAGTCGATCGGCTCCGGCTTACGTATGCAAAGATCACACATTGTTCAATCCACCGCCTGACTACTTCAGCCCGAGCACGGTGAGCAGGTCCAACTTGTCGATCAAAGGCCCCGGCTCCGGCCGGGGCCGGCGCGTCTGTGGCTTAGGCTTGTAGATGTGCTTCATGCGGCATCACTCTCTCTCCGGCTGGCCTGAGGACGCCGCGCATCAGCTCCCGCAGTCTGGGTGGAGCCCGCTGGCCGCTGGGTCGCGTTCACGCGTCGCTAGGTCATCTATGTGGTTGATGGAGTCCCGGTGGTCTGGCCCACGAGATCTCACACACCTGAGAGGCCCATCACGGCAGCTGAGATAGTCAGGGAAATCCCTGATAGGCGGTCGCCAGCGGCTACGATCTGACCCAAAGGCAACGATGCCGAGGAAGGAGATGGAATGCCCAAGCTCTTCTCCATCGGTCCGGCGATGACGATCAAGGGCCGCAAGTTCAAGGGGCTCCGTGGCTGGGCGGGCAAGCCGCTCCATCCCCCGCTGACCGATATCCCGGTGGCCGCGTATGTGCTCGCGTTGGTGTTCGACGCTATCTCGTTCTTTGCCGGTGCTGCCGGTGCTGGGAGTGGCATCGGGCGGGACGCTTACGTGGCGGGCACGTGGACCATCATTGGAGGCGCGATTGTCTCGCTGCCAACCGCGCTAACCGGCTTCTGGGACTGGCTGAAGTCAACGCCCCGTGGAACCCAGGCATGGCGCACGGCGAACTGGCATATGGCGGTGATGATCACCGTCACCGTGCTGGTCATCGTGGATATCGTGCTGCGTCTGGCCAACGCTGCCGCCCTCGTTGTCCCCCTCCCGGTGCTCATCCTGTCGGTTGCGGCCGGGCTGCTCGTGATGTTCGGCGCGGCCTACGGCGGCTCGCTGGTCTATGACTACGGCTTCAACGTCGAGACGTCGGGCGATCACCCGGTTTGGCACCAGTCTGAGACCGACGTCTATCCCGGTCAGAAGGCGTAGCGCAGGTAGAGTTCCCCCTCCTGCTCGCACACGCTCCGCAGCGAAAGTTGGCGGGTCCCGATCGGTCCGGCCACGATGCGTGGTCCGCCAAAGCCCGCGAGCTTCGGCGCGATCGTCAGGCACAGCTCGTCAACCAGGCCGGCGCCGAAGAGCCCAGTGTTGAGCGTCGGACCCCCCTCGCAGAGCACATGAGCGAGGCCGAGCTCATCGCGGAGCGCCGCGACCGCCCGGCCCAAGTCCACGTCGGCCTCGCCAATCACGAGCACCCGGGCGACCTGCTCGGTCGCGTGGCGACGGTCGGCTGGCGCCGCCGCGCAGGTCAGCACGACCGTCTGGGGGCCGTTATGCATGAAGAGCGGGCTGGTCAGGTCCAGCTCCAGCGAGCGCGTGACCACGATGATCGGCGCTGGCGCATCCCGGCCATCCGCCTTCCGCCGGCGCGCGAGATCCGCACGGAGCCGGTGCGGGCCGTACCCCTCGATCCGTACGGTTGAGGCCCCAACGAGGATGCCGTCCGCGAGCGCCCGCAGCGTGCGGAACACCTCGCGGTCACCCGCCCCGGCCAGGCCTCCAGCCCGGCCCTCGGCATCGGTGACGGCACCGTCGGCGCTCGCGATCATGTTGACCCGCAACAGGGGCGCAGCAGGGTCATCTGGCCGGTAGACCTCATAGGGGTCGGCGTCTTCGACGGGTATGGGCTGCAGTTGGCGCATGTCGCTCACGCTATCCCGAGTAGGCTCCGACCCATGCGGCAATCACCGCCATCCGGCTCTGTGTTACAGCCACCGCCATCCGGCTCTGTGCAGAGGGCGATCCTTAACTGGTATGCCGTAGAGGGGCGGCAACTCGGGTGGCGGGCTACCCGCGACCCATACGCGATCCTGGTGAGCGAAGTCATGCTCCAGCAGACCCAAGCCGAGCGTGTGGAGCCGGTGTGGCGGGCGTTCCTCCAGCGTTTCCCAACCCTTACGGCGCTCGCTGATGCGACCCGTGCCGAGGTGCTCACCGCATGGCAGGGACTTGGCTACAACCGCCGCGCGGTCAACCTCCACCGGTGCGCTGCGGCGATCGTCGAGCGTCATGCTGGCAGCATCCCTGATGAGCTCACCGCCTTGCGCGCGCTGCCTGGCATTGGCGACTACACCGCCCGGGCCGTGCTCGTCTTCGCGTTCGGGCGGCGGATGGCACCGGTCGACACGAACGTCGCGCGGGTTCTCGCGCGCCTGATAGCCGGCAGGCCTTTGAGCCGCCCCGAGGCCCAGAGGATCGCCGATCAGGCCATCCCCGCTGGCAGCCCAGCTCACTGGACGCACGCGCTCATGGACCTCGGCGCGCGGGTGTGCACGGCCCGGTCCCCGCGCTGCGGGGAGTGCCCAGCCTCGACCAGCTGTGCATGGCGGCTCCGCAGCGGTCTTGATCCGGCCGCTCACGGGGCGCATCGGCCCCGGCCGCAGGGGCGGTTCGCCGGCTCGGACCGGTTCCACCGCGGGCGGCTGGTCGACGCGCTGCGCGCTGGCCCCGTCCCCCACGCCCAACTCGCCGCTGCCGCCCAAGGCTCCACCCAGACGGCCGAGCGCATCGCTGCCGCCCTTGTCGCCGAGGGGCTCGCCGAGTGGGCTGGGGAGACGTTGCGGCTGCCTTGCTGAATCCCTAGCTACCCGAGAGGGAGCTGATGCCAAGGCCAACCTCTCCGCGATCGTCGCGGGGCGCGCATAGCACCGGTGCTTGCTGGGCACATACGGTGAGCATGCAACGACAGGTTAATGGCGGGGAGCCACAGGCGATCCGGGCGCCTACTGATCTCAGCCGCGCCCAGTGGATCGCCGTGCTTAAGGCGGCGAAGAGAGAGGCGTCGAGCGATGACCTCTCCTCGCTCGCCGCTGGTGTCGCGTACCGGATTTTCCTGTCCCTCTTCCCGGCGCTCATCGCGGTCGTGGCGATCTTCCGGCTGGTCGCTGACCCCGCCCGGCTCGGGGAGTACGTGGAGCGCGCGCGCATCCTCGTGCCCGACCAAGCGATTGGCATCGTGAGCACGCAGCTGAGCCGGCTCCTCAGCCAGGACAGCGGTGCCGCTGGCAGCATCGCGATCGCCGCGGTCCTCGGCGGGTTGCTGGCCGCGATCGCGGCGGCACGGGCGATCATGACGGCGCTCGACCGGGCGTATGGAGTCGAGGCGCATCGCGGGTTCATCCGCCAGCACCTGGTTGCGCTCGTCTTGACCTTAGCCCTGTTCCTTGCCCTCATCGGGCTGGTCGTCTTGCTTGTGTTCGGTCCTCAGATCACTGAGTGGCTCCTGCGCCCGGTGCTCCCGCACAGTGATCTTGAGATGCTGATCACCGTCGCGCGGTACCTGGCCGCGATTGTGCTCTTAGTGGCGCTGTTCGGGTTCGTCTACGCGGTCGGCCCGAACCGGCCGCGACCGCCGGGACGGTGGATGAGCCCAGGCGCGATCCTCGGGGTGGCCGGTTGGCTTGGAGCCTCCTATGGGTTCTCGATCTACACGCGGGTAGTGGGCAGCTATGGCTCCAGCGGGCCCTACGGCGCGTTCGGCGGTGTCATCGTCCTGCTCGTATGGCTTCAGCTCTCGATGCTCATCCTCTTGTTCGGCGCCGAGGTCAACGCTGAGCTGGAGCGCGCCCGTGACCAGGCTTCCGACTTCGGCGCGTTGGCCCAGACCGGCGCCTCCTGGACCCACTACGCGGTCCGCACGACCAGGCCAGGCCAGGACGAGGCGGCCGAGGAGGGGGCCTGACCGCTACCGCCGCGCAGGCCACAGACCTGTCACACCGAGGTCCTAACATCCACGGGCCAAGCCAGCGCGTCAGCGCCGGCAGGGGGAGGACCAGGATGGCAAAGACGAGGACGGTTGCGCGGTGCGGCGGATGCGGCCACGTCCAGGCGCGGTGGGAGGGGCGGTGCCCGGCGTGCGGGCAGTGGGGAACGATGGCCGAGGAGGTCTCGGCGTCTGGAGCGGCGCTCTCCGGGAATGGCGCGGGAGTAAGCGGCGCGATCACCGGACTCCGCCCTGCCCAGCCGATCTCCGAAGTGCCGCTCGATGGCGCCAGCCGCGCCGCCACCGGGATCGGCGAATTCGACCGAGTGCTCGGCGGGGGACTGGTGGCGGGATCGGTCGTGCTGCTTGGTGGGGAGCCAGGCGCCGGAAAGTCCACGCTCTTGCTCCAGTCCGCCCACGCCCTTGCCAGGGGGTTGGGGGGAGGCCCCCCGGTGGATAAGGGGTTGGGGGGAGGCCCCCTGCCAAGCAAGGCTGGCCGGGAAGTCCTGTATATCTCCGCCGAGGAGTCCTGTGGACAGGTGCGGTTGCGTGCTGAGCGATTGGGCGCGCTCCACCCCAACATGCTGCTCGCGTCCGAGACCGATCTCGGCAGCGTGTTAGGGCTCGTCGAGCACCACGATCCTGCGGTGCTCGTGCTTGACTCGATCCAGACGGTCCGCCACCCTGACCTGGGTGGCGCGGCCGGGAGCGTGGCGCAGGTCCGCGAGTGCGCTGGGGCAGTCGCCACCGTCGCCAAGGCACGCCGCATGGCTACGATCCTCGTCGGCCACGTGACGAAGGATGGGCAGCTCGCGGGTCCTCGCACGCTTGAGCACCTGGTCGACGTGGTGTGCGAGCTGGAGGGGGATCGGCACCATGCGCTCCGGCTTCTGCGAGCGGCGAAAAACAGGTTTGGCGCTGTTGGAGAGGTGGGGTGCTTTGAGATGACAGCCTCTGGCCTGCGAGGTGTAGGCGACGCGGGAAGACTTTTCGTCGGTGAGGCGCCGGACGGGACGACCGGAATTGCGGTCACGCTCGCGCTCGAGGGCCGCCGTCCGCTCGCCTGTGAGGTGCAAGCGCTCGTCGCCCCCACCTCGCTGGCGAATCCGCGCAGGGTCGCGAGCGGGCTCGACTCGGCGCGTCTGAGCTTGCTGGTCGCGGTGTGCGAGCGGCGGGCGGGTTTAGGGTTGGCCGATCGGGACGTGTTCGCGTCGACCGTTGGGGGCATTCGTCTCGTAGAACCGGCTGCTGACCTTGCGCTGTGCCTCGCGATCGCGTCAAGTCGAAGGGACCATCCTCTCTCACGGGACGTCGTGGCCCTTGGTGAGATCGGCTTGGCTGGTGAGGTCCGGCTGGTCGCCCAAACCGAACGGCGGCTGTCTGAGGCCGCACGGCTTGGGTTTCGTAGAGCACTTGTGCCCGCTGCGTATGATGGGCCCAGGTTCGGGCTTGCGCTGCGCCGCGTAGGCGATCTCGTCGAGGCGATGAGCGCCGCGCTAGCGGCAGCGTAGCTGCCAACTCCTCCAGCAGAGACGCCTTACAAGGGGTCAGGTAACGAGAGCGCCACCTCAACGGTGAGGACCAAGGTGAGCGGCAGACAGTCGAATGGCTGGCAGCAGCGGGCGCTTGAGCCCCGCGACGACCGGTTGCTCGAAGTGCTCCAGAAGGTTGCGCCAGGTACTGGGCTCCGGGCAGGGATTGACCGAATCATTAAGGCGGGCAAGGGCGCAATCATCGTGCTCGGGACTGACGAGAAGGTCGAGCGCCTGGTATCGGGCGGGTTCCGCATGGCGGCGCGCTTCAGCGCCCAGAATCTGTCCGAGGTCGCAAAGATGGACGGTGCGATCATCCTGGACAAGGACTGCGAGAGAATCATCTACGCGAACGTCCAGCTCGTTCCCGATCCGGCCATCCCCACCGCTGAGACTGGCACCCGGCACCGCACGGCCGAGCGGGTTGCCCGCCAGACCGGCAGACCGGTCATCAGCGTCAGCGAGTCGATGCGCATCGTCACGCTCTACGTTGATTCGACGAAGCATGTGCTTGAGGAGATCAGTTCGATCCTCTTTCGCGCCAACCAGGCGTTGTCGACACTTGAGCGGTACCGCAACCGGCTTGATGAGGTCTCCAGCGCGCTCTCGGCCTTGGAGATTGAGAACGTCGTGACCTTGCGCGACGTTGTCACAGTCCTTCAGCGGGTGGAGATGGTGCGCCGGATCGCCGAAGAGATCGAGATGGCGATCGCAGAGCTTGGGGCGGATGGGCGGCTGCTCCACCTCCAGCTCGACGAGCTGATGCTCGGCGTCGACAGCGAGCGGCAGCTCGTTGTGCGTGACTACATGGTTGAAGACCGGCGGCGGCACAGGTCGATCCTCGCCGACTTTGACCGCATGGAGGCCGAGCAGCTGCTCGACCTCGGGCGGATCGCGCGCATCCTGGGATACGCGTCCGGTGATGACCGGATCGATCGGCCGGTGAGTCCGCGCGGCTATCGCCTCCTGTCGCGCATCCCCCGCCTGCCGGACTCGATAGTCTGCCGGCTCGTAGGCCGCTTCTCATCGCTGGCGCGGCTGATGGAAGCGAGCATCGCTGAGCTCGACCAGGTGGAGGGGATCGGCGAGGCGAGGGCGCGATCAATCAAAGAGGGGCTGGCCAGGCTCGCTGAATCTTCGATCTTGGAGCGCTACACGTAGCGAGGTAGTGCCGCCCTCACGTCCCCCAGTTGGGGGAGGTGGCCAAGCCTCTGACCAGGGCGTTTGATTGGTAGGGTTGGTCTGTCCATGTTACAATGCTGTCTCAGCCTGCCACCGATGGCGCCGCTCTTCGAAGGGCTGGCGCAATAGGGGAATGACACAATGACCTACCGGGTTGGGGACACCGTTGTCTACCCGCACCACGGCGCAGCGGTCATCGAAAAGCACGAGAAGCGGACCCTGGAGGGCCAGGAGCGCGACTACCTCGTGCTGCGCCTCACGTACGGCGATCTCACGCTCATGGTGCCCGCTGACGCTACCCAGGCGGTCGGCCTACGTGACGTCGTGAGTCAGCAGGAGGTCGACGAGGTCTTCGGATTGCTCCGGCGCCGTGATGGCTCGATGCCCACCAATTGGTCACGGCGGTTCAAGGCAAATTACGAGAAGCTGAAGAGCGGGGACATCTTTCAGGTGGCGGAAGTCGTCCGCAACCTCTCACTCCGGGAGCGGGACAAGGGCCTGTCAGCTGGCGAGAAGCGGATGCTTACCAAGGCGCGTCAGATCCTTGTGTCTGAGCTTTCGGCGGCTATCAGGAAATCTGAGGAGCAAACCGAGGAGCTCATCGACGGCGTGCTGTCAGAGTAATCCGAGTCGTCCCGGTACGGGTTCCCCTAGCTCGCCGGTCAGGCGGCAGCCGGAATATCGTGGCTCATATCGACTGGCGCTCTGTGATCAGCGAGTCGACCCATCCCGGCCGTGAGCGCCCAGCGGTTTGGCGTTATCGTCGCTGCGGGAGCGGGGCGGCGGTTAGGCGATGAGCAGCCTAAGGCGTTTCTTGACCTTGGTGGGACACCCCTCCTCGTCCACAGCGCCCGAGCGATGGCGGCTGTCTGCAATGGGATCGTCGTGGTGGTTAGCCGTGGCTACGTTGCCCAAGGGGCCGAGCTTTTAGCCGCTGCTGATATCGACGCCACGCTCTGCATTGGTGGGGCGAGCCGCACGAAGTCGGTGGCCGCGGGGCTGCTGACTTGCCGTGACCTAGGCCTTTGCCCGAACGACCTCGTCGGTGTGCACGACGCCGCGCGGCCTCTGGCCAGCACTACGCTGATTAACCGCACATTCGCAGCGATCGGTGATGGCTGGGACGCGGCTGCTCCGGGGCTCCCCGTTGTCGACACGCTGAAACTTGTGGACTCCATGGAGATGGCGGTCGTCCGGACCGTTGATCGGCAGGGGCTCTGGACAGTCCAAACCCCCCAGGTGTTCCGGTGGTCACTGCTTGAGCGCACCTACCTGCTCCAGGATCAGGGGACCGTCGGTGAAGAGCTAGAGCTATTGGCCGCCACTGATGACCTTGGACTCATAGAGTGCGCCGGTGGCCAGGTGCGGCTGATCCTCGGCGAGGTGTCGAACCTCAAGATCACCTACCCGCAAGATCTCGCGATAGCCGAGGCTTTGCTGGCGGGCATCAACCAGCCATGACCCACGAGGGCCAGGTCCGTATCGGCCAGGTCCGTGTCGGCCAAGGCATCGACGTTCACCGTTTCGCTGAGGATGGCGAGAGACCACTTGCGCTCGGCGGGATCATGATCCCCGATGAGCGTGGGCTCGACGGGCACAGCGATGGAGACGTTGTCCTCCACGCGGTTGTCGATGCGCTGCTCGGCGCTACGGCGTTGGGGGATTTAGGCACGCGGTTCGGGACCGACGACCCAGCCTACGCCGGAGCAGCCTCGTCACTCTTCATCGCTGAGGCGTTCCGCATGGTTAAGGAGGCTGGCTGGGCGGTCGGCAACCTCGATATCACGATCGTCGCCCAACGCCCGCGCATCAGCCCGCACCGAGCGGCGATGGCCGTACGCCTCGCCGACCTCCTCTCCCTCTCCTCCAGCGCAGTGAGCGTAAAGGCCACGACTACCGACGGCCTCGGTATGCTCGGCCGCGGCGAGGGCATCGCCTGCACAGCGGTCGTCCTGCTCCATCGGGTTGGCTGGGTGAGCGCGCCGCAGCAGCCAGCGCCATGACATGGTATGGAACCGATGAGCGCCAGACCGCTGACGCATCCCTCGGTCGTCATACGTGCCGCCGCATAGGCTGAGGTGGGAGGCGAGGCTAGTGAGCACAGCCGATCATGATCCGGCCTTCGCGCCGCCGTGGCCCGCCACGGAGATCATCGAAGGCGTATGGCAATCCGGCCATCCGAGGTCCAACGAACAATGGGACGCCGTCATCGACCTGGATGGTGACCAACCACCGCTGGAGAACATTGCGTTATACGTGCGTTGGCCGATCGAGGATGGGCCCGCGCCCGAGCACGCGCCGCTTGTGGCGCTCGCCGATCTGGTCGCTGATCTGCGGCGGGCAGGTAAGCAGGTGTTGATTCACTGTGCTGGCGGGATGAATCGCTCAGGTTTGCTCGTGGCCGCCGCGCTGGTCCGCGAGGGGATGGAAGCCCAGGAGGCCATCGCGTTGATCCGCGCCCGCCGGCCAGGCGCGCTCAACAACCGCCAATTCGTGCGACACCTATTAGAACAGCTGTGAGGGTGGTGGCCCGGCAGCCGCACATGGGCGCTAGGGTGTGCCGTTCCTCCATGGCCCCCAGATAGCAAAGGTCATCCCGAGGTCGCCTGGGCCGCCAGGTGCCGCGTCGCCTTGATGTTGACGAACAGCGTGCGGCCATCGGGGCTGAGCGTAGCACCGGCCCACTCGTTATTGTTCACAAGGCCTAAAGGACGGATGGCATACGCACCTCGGTTCATGTGTGGGCCGGAGGCGCAACCTTATAGAGCATTTCCAATGTGCTGAGATTGTCAGCGTCGGTGAGCCTTATGAGCCAGCGCGCGCGCCAGGACCGCAAATCCGGTGACGCCCCGCTCTGGATACATCACGAAGCGGCGGATTTCGTACGGTGGCGTTGACGACCGGTTCCAGCCGTCCTGGGTGGTCACGGCATGTGTGTAGCCTGCGCTCCCTACGGCGGCGATCGTCGTGGCATCGTAGTCGGCTGGGCTGCCATTCGGGTAGGCGAACAGCTCGATCGGCGCGTCCAGCTCGGTCTCCAATAGCTTCCGTGAGCTGAGTACGTCCGCATGCTGCGCCTCGCCGGGCTCCTGCGAGAGGATCGCGTGGTACATCGAGTGTGAGCCGATCGCCATGCCGGTGCGTATGAGCGCGCGGGCGTCGTCCCAGTCGCAGAACAGCGTCCCGGGGTAGCAGGCCGCGGTAGGGGAGAGCGCCTCCACGAGTTGGTCAGTGGCCTCATCGCGCCGATGCCGGTCGCGGTGCTTCAGTTGCTCGGCGACTGCCCGGAATCCGCGCCGCCGCGACACGGGGTCATGCAACGCCAGACGTTGCCCCTCAAACTCGATGGAATCGGCGCAGCCGGTCGTGAACGCCCAGCCCAGCCGCTCCCACCACGGGTTCACTTGGCCGGACAGGATCCCCGGGACCAGAAAGGTCGTCGCCGGTAGGCCAAGACGTTGGAGCATCGGCGCGGCGATCGTGAGGGTGTCTCGGTAGCCGTCGTCGAACGTGATTGCCACCGCGCGCGGCGGCAATGGTCGGCCGTTTGCCATATCCCGCAGCGCCTGTTCCAGCGGCACCACCCGCGCGAGCCGCTGCAGTGCCCGGAGCTGGCGCTCTAGCCCGCGCCGACCTGCGCCAGGCACCGACGGGAAACACCACGTCCCGTCGACGTTGTGGTAGCCCAGCACGAGCAGCCGGCTCCCGCCCGATCGGGCGAGCGCTGCCTGCAATATCCCCATGTGTCCCCTTTCCGCCGGGGGATCAGTGTAGCCCGTGGCGGAAAGGGCCAGCATGAGGGCCGCCAGCCATGACATGAGGCTATCGCCGTGCAAAATCTGATCAGGCTCCTACAGATGTTCTAAAGATGGTGGAGTTCGGTCGCCTCGTCGTCGATAGGGCGGTCGCAGGTTGGACACCACCAACGGGCCTCGGCTGGAGTGCCGCACGCGTCGTGGCGCATCGTCTGGTCAGTGGCGGCACGGGTGGCGCCCCAGTGAGCGAGCATGCGCAGGGCGCTCGCGAGTTCGCGGCCTGCGGCGGTGAGCTCATATGCGAAGCGAGCCGGCCGCCGAGAATAGGGGGCGGCGAGGACGAGCCCCTTAGCTTCCAGGTGCTTGAGCCGCTGTGAGAGGATGTTGGGGGAGATCCCCGCCACCTCACCCTGCAGCTGGCCGAAGCGCCGTGGCCCGTCAAGGAGCGCGTGGGCGATCAGCAGGCTCCAGCGGTCACCAACGAGTTCGACAGCAGCGGCTAGGGCATTCGTCGACTCAGGGGCGCTCACCGGGAATACCTTAACCCTCTCCTATGCCAAAATAGTTGCTACTGATTCCGTAGTCGCTACTGTAGTGCAAGCGAAAAGTAAAGCGGAGGTCGGCATGAGCCAGTTGGCGGAGTTGGAAGCGGGGATCGCTGAGATCGCAAGCCGGGTCGCTGGCAGCGTGGTCACGATTGGCCGTGACGGCGGTCGAGGGGCAGGAGTGGTCATTGCCAGGGGCCGAGTGGCCACGAACGCGCACAACCTTCGCGGGGAGCAGGTCACCGTCTCGTTCCAGGATGGCCGCAGCGAGACGGGGCAAGTCGTCGGTGTGGACATCGATGCCGATCTTGCGGTGATCGCGGTCGACACACGCACGGCGTCGGCGTTGGAGTGGGGGGACGGCGCGCCATCGCTCGGCAAGCCAGTGTTCGCGGTGGCCAATCCTCCGGGCGGGGGGACGCGCGTGACGTTTGGCCTGGTCTCGGCAACGGGGCAGGCGTTCCGCGGCCCATTGAGCCGGCGCATCACTGACGCTGTCGAGCACACCGCCCCACTCGCCCGCGGATCGTCAGGCTCCCCTCTCGTCGACGCGGAGGGCCGCCTCGCCGGCATTAACACCCACCGGCGCGGCGACGGCTTCTACCTCGCCATGCCTGCTACCGCGCAGCTGCGCGAGCGGCTCCAGGCATTGAGCCGGGGCGAGGCGCCAGACCGGATCCGGCTCGGTATCGCCGTCGCTCCGACGCAGGTGGCGCGCCGCCTGCGTGGCGCGGTTGGCCTGCCACCGCGGGACGGGCTGCTGGTGCGGGGGGTCGAGGAGGGTGGCCCAGCCGCTCGCGCAGGCGTTCGCCCCGGTGACCTCATCGTTGAGGCGGGTGGCGGAGAGGTGACCAACAGTGACGAACTCCATGCGCTCCTCGACAGGCTTGAGCCGGATGTAAGCCTCACTCTGCGGCTGGTCCGCGGCGTTGATGAATTGGAGGTGGCGGTCACGTTCGCTGGCGTGCGGGAGGAGGGATCGGCATGACCGCGACCTGCGGCGGCGCACTTGACGGCGGCGCCGGGGGCCGCGCGGCGCTAGACGCCTATTCGCAAGCGGTTACCAGGGTCGCGCGGGAGCTGATCCCGTCGGTGGCCAGCCTCGAGGTGCGGCGGCGCGTGGGCAGGCACGCCCGCCGGGCCGGCTCGGGCTCAGCGGTGTCGTTGACCCCAGACGGGTTCCTTGTCACGTCGGCCCATGTGGTCGAGCGCGCCGAGGGTGGCACTGCCATCTTTGCCGACGGGCTGCAGGTGGGATTTGAGGTGCTCGGAGCCGATCCCCTGTCTGATCTGGCCGTACTCCGCGTCCGTGAGGGCGAGCTCACGCCCGTGACACTGGGCGATGCCGACCAGCTCCTCGTTGGCCAGCTCGTGGTCGCCGTCGGGAACCCGCTGGGTTACGCGGGATCAGTCAGCGCTGGAGTGGTCAGCGCGCTCGGCCGATCCCTGACCGCCCATACGGACCGCTCAACGCGCCTGATCGAGAACGTCATCCAGACCGACGCCGCGCTCCATCCAGGTAACTCTGGAGGGGCGCTTGCCGATAGCGCCTGCAGGGTGGTGGGAATCAATACCGCGCTGATCGGGCTGGGGATTGGCCAAGGCCTGGGAATGGCTATCCCGATCAATGCCACAACCCGCCAGATTCTCGCGGCGCTGATGCGTGACGGGCGGATCCGCCGCGCCTACCTCGGGATCGCTGGCGGCTCGCGCCCCCTTCCGCCGCGCGCCGCGCAGGCAACTGGACGTCGGACGGGTATCGAGATCCTCTCCGTTGTCGAGGGCAGTCCAGCGGCTGCGGCCGGCCTGCGTCTCGAAGATGTCATCGTGACGGTCGATGGCGTCGATACTGACCGGGTGGGGGTTTTGCAGCAGCTGATGACCGACGTGCGCATCGGTAGGGATCTGCTTGTGGACTATGTCCGTGGCGGCGAGGTGCAGCGGTTGATCGTGCGGCCTACTGAGCTCCGCGACTGAGCGCTCCCTCGTTGAGGGAGTGCTCCGGCCTCGCGCGCCCAAGGTGCGCTGAGTGCGAGGGCTTGTAAGGCGGTAGGAGAGGGGCGCCGCCCTAATCGGTCGCCAGTGGCGGGCGTGCATCCGCGTGCCCGGTACGCCGCTGACCGGGGTGTTCGGCGCTTGGCCGGACGGACCGTTTCACGCATACTTGTTGCGTTTACGCGGGAACAGTACCTTCGTGGTTCTTCGGTTGCTTGTGAGTAGTGTCTTGCTGCGTCACCTTGTTCCTTCTCGCGCCAAGGAGCCCGCGCTATGGCCCCCAGTCCCGTTGGTCGCTTCGTGCGTGTCGCGATCGTTGCTCTCGTTGCCACGGTGATCGCGCTTGGCCCCCTGCCCGCTCAGGAGGCCGTCGCGGGTTCACCAATCCCTGACTCGATGGCCGCGCTGGGCGACTCGATTACCCGGGGCTTCAACGGATGCGGGTTGTTTGTCGACTGCCCAATCCGCTCGTGGTCGACGGGCAGCGACCCCGCAGTCGACAGCCACTACTTGCGGATCAAAGCGAAGAACACGTCGCTCAAGGCTTACAACGACGCACAGTCCGGCGCCAAGATGGCCGCCCTCGAGGGCCAAGCGAAAACAGCGGTCTCCCAGGACGTCGACTACGTCACCATTCTCATGGGCCCCAACGACGCCTGCGCGTCATCAGAGTCAGCTATGACCGATGTGCGCGTGTTCAAGTCGCAGTTCCGCACGGCCATGCGGACGCTGCGCGACGGCCTGCCGGACGCGGCGATCTTCGTCTCCAGCATCCCGGACATCAAGCGGCTGTGGTCGATCAGCAAGGACGAGGAGAACGCCCGCGCGATCTGGGACGCGCTCCGCATCTGCCAGTCGATGCTCGCGAATCCCTTGTCTACGGATGAGGCCGATGAGGCCCGCCGCGACCGGGTGCGCCAGCGCGTCATCGACTACAACAAGGCGCTCGCGCAGGTTTGCCAGGAGGACGACCGCTGCAAGTTCGACGAGAACGCCGTGTTCTCGTACCGGTTCACGCTCCGCGACGTCAGCATCTGGGATTACTTCCACCCCAGCACGGCCGGCCAGGCGCTGCTCGCCGACGTTACCTACCAAAGCGGCTTCGACTGGTAGCGATTCGCGTCACGCTCGTACGCGGGAACGGTGGCTCGTTTAATCTGGGGCGATGCGGCTCTACAACACCTTGACACGGCAGGTCCCTGAGTTCGTGCCCAAGCAGGCGGGGCGGGTGGGGATGTACGTCTGCGGGCCGACGGTGCAGGACGTGCCGCATTTCGGCCATGCGCGGGCGGCAATCGTGCCTGACGTGCTGCGTCGATACCTGGAGTGGTCAGGCTACGAGGTCTTTCACGTCCGGAACATCACCGACATCGACGACAAGATCATTGCGCGGGCCGAGGCCGAGGGGCGGCTGGCGGCGGAGATCGCTGAGCGTTACGCCCGGATTTGGGAGGAGCAGATCACTCGCCTGAACGTCCTGCCCCCGCACGTCGCACCCCGGGCGACCGGCCACATCATTGAGATGATCGAGCTGATTGACCGTCTGATCGAGATCGGCGCCGCCTACGAGGCTGGAGGCGACGTGCTGTTCTCTGTGCGAAGCTTCCCCGAGTACGGGAAGCTGTCGGGCCGTGACGTCAACGAGCTCCGCGCGGGCGCGCGGGTGGAGCCTGGCGAAGAGAAGCGTGATCCGCTTGACTTTGCGCTGTGGAAGGCCGCGAAGCCCGGCGAGCCCAGCTGGCCGTCTCCGTGGGGTCCAGGCCGGCCCGGCTGGCACATTGAGTGCTCGGCGATGTCCACGAAATATCTTGGTGACGGCTTCGACCTTCACGCCGGCGGGCTCGACCTCCAGTTCCCGCACCATGAGAACGAGATTGCGCAGTTCGAGGCCGCGACTGGCCGCCCCTTCGCGCGCTGGTGGGTCCATAACGGCCTGCTCACGATCAACGCGGTGAAGATGTCGAAATCGCTTGGCAACTTCATCACGCTCGGCGAGGCGCTCGATCGGTACGGACCAAGTGCGCTGCGCATGTTCTTCCTCTCCGCACACTACCGATCCCCGATCGACTTCGCAGAGGACCGGCTGATCGAAGCGCGGGCCGCCTATGAGCGGCTCCGCGCATTCGTGCGGGCGGCTGGCGATCTTGAGCCTGCTAAGACGACGGTGAAGGGGCGTGGAGCCCCCTCCGGAGCGCGAGAGACGCCCCTGATGGCCGCGGAAGCCAATGATGCCCGTGCTCAGTTCCGGGCGGCCATGGACGACGACTTAGGGACCCCCCAGGCGCAGGCGGTGCTGTTCGACCTTGTAACAGCCGGCCATGCTCATCTCGCAGCTGGCCGAAAGGACGAGGCAACGGTTGCGCGCGACACGTTGCTGGAGTTGGCTGGTGTGCTTGGCTACGAGCTTACGCAGGATGGCACCGGACTTACAACGCTCTCCCCACTTGTTGAGGAGCTGCTGGTGCTGCGCGAGGAGGCTCGTGCCCGGCGTGACTTCGCCATCGCCGACCGCATCCGTGCCCGGATCACCGAGGCTGGGATCGTGGTCGAAGACACACCCGACGGCCCGCGCTGGCACGTCGGCAACTGACTCCTCATCGTGGCCCATGCCATCCCTGGCCGGCGGGCGGTCATCGAAGCGTTACGTGCTGGCCGGCCCCTGTACGAGGTCGTGCTCGCCCAGGGGGTTGGGGGGAGCCTCCCTCATCACCAGGGGGTTGAGGGGAGCCTCCCTCATCACCAGGGGGTTGAGGGGAGTCCCCCTTACCACCAGGGGGTTGAGGGGAGTCCCCCTAGTGGCCGAGGTGACCAAGACCTCGACCGCCTGGCGGAGGCCGCCCGCTCGGCAGGCGTGCCGGTGCGCCGGACAGACCGAGGCGAGCTTGACCGGCTGGCCAAGGGGGTTGTCCATCAGGGCGCTGTGGCTCTGGCCCCGCCGTTCCGGTATCTGGCCCTCGATGACCTCGCTGGCGCGGACCTTGTTGTCGTGCTCGATGGTATTACCGATCCGCAGAACCTCGGCGCGATCGCGCGGAGCGCAGAGCTGGCCGGTGCGGGCGGCCTCGTAGTACGGGAGCGGCGCAGCGCGCACGTCACACCCGCGGCTGAGAAAGCCTCGGCAGGCGCGTTGAGTTGGCTTCGCGTGGCGCTTGTCCCGAACATCGCCCGGGCCCTCGACGGCCTTGCCGCGCATGGCCTGTGGACGATCGGCCTCGACGCGGGTAGCGAGTTACGCCTCTGGTCTTCGCCGCTCTTCGATGAGCGTGTGGCGCTCGTCATAGGCGCTGAAGGCACAGGCCTGTCCCGCCTGGTTGCTGAGCGGGTTGATGCCCGTGTTGCTATCCCCACCCGTGGACGGATCGGTTCGCTCAATGCCGCAGCCGCAGCCGCCGTTGCGTTGTTCGAGGTGGCCCGGCGCCGGCAGAATCTCTGCTCAGGAGAGCAGGAATCCGGACAGGAGAGCAGGAACTAGTCATTTGGGGCTACGTCAGCTTGACCAACTCCTCGCGCTTCCCTTTACTTCATGGGTGTAGGAGCAGACCCCTCGACTACAGGGAGCGTGATGCAACAGCTTGCCCCTCTCAGGTTGGCGTCGGCTGTCCAAGAGGAGACCGACGAGGTGCTCGTGCAGCGGGCCTGGCACGGCGACGAGTTAGCGCTCTCCACGCTGCTGCAACGCTACCGAGGTTTCGTGCGGGTCAAGGCTCGTACGTACTTCCTTGTGGGCGGAGACCGCGAAGATGTGGTGCAAGAGGGGATGATCGGCCTCTACAAGGCGATCCGTGACTATGATGCCTCCCGGCAGACGAGCTTCCGGTCCTTTGCTGAGCTTTGCGTCGTCCGCCAGATCATCACCGCGATTAAGGCCGCGACCCGCCAGAAGCACGCGCCGCTCAACCGGTATGTCTCGCTCTACCAGCCACTTCACGATGACGACGACCCCGACAACGACCTGCTCGATCGGGTGATGTCGACCGACGCCGACCCTGCCGACCGGGTGGTGTCCAAGGCCGAACTCGCGAGCCTTGAGGCCCACTTCACGCGGATCCTGTCAGACCTCGAAGCAAGTGTCCTCGAGCGCTACATCGAGGGCCGCAGCTACGCTGAGATCGCCGCTGAACTCGACCGGCATGAGAAGGCGATCGACAACGCGATCCAGCGGATCAAGCGCAAACTCGACAACTACCTCGCCCAACGCCGACTGACCGAGGCCGTCTAGGCACACGCTTGAAACTGTGCCTTGGTCGATGGGCGAGGCCGAATAGGGGAACGGGTCAGACCGCGGTTCTCAGACACGTGCCTAGGGACGGCCGGCACCGACGTAGTCTCGGCGACTGGTAGCGGAGGAGACCCGAACAGCCGCGCCGCTGTGGGGCGCCGCAACCATCCTTCCGTCGCCTACATACATGCCGACATGGTGAATAGGCCTGCCGAAGAATAAGAGGTCTCCTGGCTGCCATTGGTCGCGCGATACCCGCTTGGTCGCGGCGTACTGCGAGCGGGAGCTATGCGGAAGGGACACGCCAGCATGCGCCCATGCCCACAGCGTGAGGCCTGAACAGTCATAAGAGCCAGGCCCAGATGCGCCCCAGCGGTACGGCTTGCCGATCTGTGAGAGAGCGGCTTGCACGGCCGTTTGGGCACCTGACCGCGGCCTGGGCGGGTTGGGTCTCAGCCCAGGTGGGTGCAGTATTCGGGGGGCTTGCTCGGCGCGTGTAGGTGCGCTCGGCTCAGCTCGCTCACGGGAGGCGTGTTGGGCTCTGGTGATCACGCCCTGGATTCCCGCTACCTCGCCGCGCTGCCTCGTGACGGTGGACTCAAGCTCACTGCGCATCCGGTCGAGTTCAGAGAGGGTGGCCTTGGCGGCATCTCTCGTCTCGCGGAGTTGGCCGAGGCTGGCCTGAAGGGCGCGCTCATCGGCCGTCGCGCGTTCGACGACCCGGGTGTGCGCAAGCTGGATTGCCTCGAGATAGCCGATTCTCCTGTTTGCATCAGTGATCCCATTGGCTGACAGCACCATCACCAGGCTGTCCTGCCCGGCGCGCCGGTACATCTGCCCAGCGGCCCTCGCCACGTTTTTGCGCCCCTCCGCTACCTTGAGTTGGAGCTGGGCGACCCGCTGCTGGGCTTTAGTCGTTTTCTCTTGGAGCGAGGCAAACTCCGCACGCGCCTCTTCGTAGCGGTCGACGGCGAGACCAAAGTCGCTCTCGGCGGTCCTGAGACGCTCTTGGGCTCTACGGAGATCCTCTTGGCTTGGCTCCGCTCCCGCGACGGGGGCAAGCGCACCCACGAGCACGATCACCATCAGGATGACCGCGACCCGGGCTGAACGTGTGCATCGCACGGGCATACCGGGGAACTCCTTCTAGAAGGGTTCGTGGGGAGTATTCCACTTGGTTCGTATTCAGGTCCAATACGCCTTGTGGGGCGCAAGCCGTATATGGGGCTATGGACGGGAGCCGCTGTAGTGCGAGCGAAGCGCGATCCCGCTTGGAGCGCGCTCAGATTCTGCGGTAACCGGGAGCAAGGCGCCAATCGACACAGCCTGCGGGCGCCGAGGGCGAGATGCCGACGTCACAAACGCGAGAGGCTCGCCAGCGGTGAGTTGGCGATCGGTACGGAACCACTTCACTAGGCCGTCATGGCCGGCCTCATCCGCCATGGGCGTGCGGTGCGGCACGCATGTAGGTTGGTAACATCAATAACTTTGGATGATTATAATATCATTCTATTCTCCAGAGGCATGCAATGGCCGGGTCGATGAACTGGAAGCCGTGGCCGTGACGGCGCTCCAAAGCGATGCGGATCCCTGCCAGGGCGGCGTCAATATCGTCCACGCCGGCCGGCACATAGCGGCTGAGCGCATGAACGATCCGCTGCTTAATCCCAGTGGACACGATCGGCTCGAACGTGGCGGGATGCACAAGGTGGAGGAGCGCCTCCCGCTGCCCTTGCGCGCCATCGTGTGGGACGCCGCGAAGCCATGACTTGAACGTCCATGGGTCGTCGAGGGCGGCCGTGCGATCCCGTGGGGAGAGCTGCCACCAGCGGTGCGCTGCCTCGATGAGCAGCCCGAGCTGCGACATCCGGCGTAGCTTGAACGCCATGCCTGTACGGGCGATACCGCCGTCAAGCGCCATGTCGAGCGCTGCTGGCACAACGGGCGGGTCTGGCGAATGGGCGAGTGTCTCGGCGATGAGCCGCCGTTTGGTCTTCGCTGACAGATCCGTCGCGAAGAGGAGATGCACGTAGAAGATCTCGGCGGCGAGCTGCACGTTCCCGGCGGGCGCGCCATCGAGCCGGCGTGCCCAGCGAATATCGAAGCCGTCGCCCGGCGTGTCGGCCGCGCTTGCGTGTCGCGCGTGAAGGTCTATAAGGGACTGCGGCCTCCAGACTGGACGGCCTGGCGAGAACAGGCTGCCGGCCACGCCCAGCCCTTGGTCGACGAAATACGCCGCTGCGGCGTAAGTCGGTTCGTACTGCGTTCCAGGTATGGGTGCCATGCGGCGATAGTGCGCTTTCGTGGCTCAGCCTGCCGACCGTATTGCTCCTCCTGTGGATAACGCTCAGCCAGGCGAGCGTCAGACAATCTCCTCGCGCGCTTTTACGATGCAGGGATGCGCTACTGGACTCCGGACGAGGCGAACGCCGCGCTCCCGCGGGTCGGGGCGGTCGTGCAGCGGATGCGTGACGCGGCCGAAAAGGCCCGCCAGCGCGTCGAGGCTGTCGCGCAGCATGCGTCCACTAATGGGCATCTTCCGCCGGACGAATCGACGGAGGCGCTCCACGCCGCAGTGCGTGAGCTTGCCGCGGAGGGGATCGTTGTCCGCGATGCCCAGGCTGGACTCGTCGACTTTCCGGCCCGCTCTGAGAGCGGGCGCCTCTACTGGCTCTGCTGGGTGTTCGGCGAGCCCGCGGTGGCGTTCTGGCACTGGCCAGAGGACGGCTACGCCGGTCGTGCCCCGCTGACCGACCCGCCAACCTGAACACTGCGCCGCGACGTGATGCTGAGGTGGCACCGTTGATGGAGGGCAAGCGCAGCCGCGCCCTCGGCGCGTGACCGAACTTCAGTCAGGAGCGCTAGAGACCACTAGGATCAGGCAAGTTTCCCGGTTCTCTCCGTGCCATAAGGAGGGACGGCCGGTGCCGCCCTTCGAGCTGCCCCAGCTTCCGCTGACGTCGCCCATGCTTGTCTTCGCGACGCTTATGGCGCTGGTGCTCGTGGCGCCAGTGCTTGCCGAACGCGTTCGGATGCCCGCCATCATCGGCTTGGTAGTTGCCGGGATGCTGGTCGGCCCGGGTGGGGTCGGCGCGCTAGAGCGGGCAGGTACCGTCGTGATCCTCTCAGAGCTTGGGCTGGGCTACCTCACGTTCCAGGTGGGGCTTGGCCTCGACCTCGACGCGCTCCGCTCGCCCCGCCGCGCTTGGCTGGTGCTCGGGGGATTAGGCATCGTGATTCCGATGGCGCTGGGTATCGCCGGGGCGTACCTCTTGGGGTATGCGCTGGCGGCGGCGGTCCTGATCGGGACGTGGTGGGCGACTCACACGCTCGTTGCTTACCCCGTCTACGAGCGGCTCGGCGTGGGTAAGAATCGTTCGGTCCGGGCGGTCGCCGGTGCAGCAATAGTGACGAATACCGCCGCACTGCTAGTGGTCGGGCTTGGTGTGCGCGTGTTCCAGACTCCAACCAATTGGGTGTTTTGGGCAACGCTTATCCCGAAGCTCGCTGTGTTCTTTGGGTTTGTCCTTTGGGCGTTGCCGCGGGTGGCCCGCTGGTTCTTCGCCGGGATGGGCCAGGATCGCTCTGTGCGGTTTCTGTTCGTGCTCTCCGCGCTGTTCAGCGCTATCGCGCTCGCTGAGGTCATCGGCCTGGAGGGGATCGTTGGGGCCTTTGTAACGGGGCTCGCGCTGAATCGGCTCGTTCCCTCCGGCAGCGTGCTGATGGAGCGGATCGAGTTCTTCGGCTCGGCGTTTCTGGTTCCGATTTTCCTCATCTCGGTCGGGATGCTCATTGACTTCAACGTGATGGGTCGCTGGCAGCCAATGCTCGCCGCTGTGGTCTTCACGATTGTTGTTATTGTGAGCAAGGCGGCGGTGGCGCTCGGCGCGGGGCGGTTGCTTCGCTTCGACGGCGCCGAGATCGGCACGGTGTTTAGCCTTACCGTGACGCAAGCCGCGCTTACTCTCGCGGCAGTTATCGTCAGTCTGGACGCTGGGGTGATTGACCTCAACACCGTCCATGCGGTCGTACCCGTTATTGCCGTCTCTTGTCTTCTGGGCACCTGGACCGCCAACCGTTGGGCACAGCGGCTGCCGCGCCCCCCTGTGCGCCCTCCAGGCATTGGCGAGGCGGTACTCGTGCCAGTCTCCAATCCTGACTCGGCGCGCGGGCTGATGCGGTTCGCTGCGCTGCTCGCCCGCCCCGAGTGCGGGACGGTCATGCCGCTCACGGTCGTTGGTCCAGAGAGTTCGGATGGGGATCTTGAGCGGGGCCGTGAGCTTGCCGCCCGAGCCGAGTCCATGGCGTTATCCCAGGGGGTTGAGGCGACCGGGCTCGTGCGCATCGACGGCTCGCCGTCAGCGGGCGTGCTGCACACAATTGTTGAGCATCAGGCGACCTTCATGCTTGTGGGCTGGAAGGGCTACACCAGCACCCGCGAGAGCCTGTTCGGCAGCGTGATCGACTCTATTGTGGGGCGGTCGTCGGTCCCATTGGCCGTGGCCCGGCTCGCTGGTGAGCGGTTCGATCGCATCCTTCTCAGCGTCTTCTCAGGCAGTCTGCCGATCGCGCGCCGCCCGGGTGTGCAGCTTGCCGCTGAGATCGCCCGCCGCGTCGCCGCCGGGACCGCGGTGCCGGTCGAGATCCTGACCGACAGTGACGACCCGGCGGTGTCTGAGTTGCTGAAGAGTCATTTGAACGCCCAAGTGCACCACGACACACGCCGCCAACACGTCGCGATTGGGCACCACGCCCGCGCGGGAGATCTCGTGATCGTATCCGTCTCCCCCATGGAGACTGGGCTGCGCACGGCCGCTACACGAATCGCTTGGGCGGCCCCAGAGAGTTCGCTTATCGTGGCCCTCGACGCCGGGATCCGGCGGGTGGGCGCTGAGCCGGGGCAATGCCAGCCCGCCCGGGAGACTTGGCTCCAGCCATGAGCCAGCGTGGCGCTAAGCGTACCGGCCGACGCGCTGCACAACGCACCCCGTAGCTAGCAATGGAGGCCAGGTCGCGTGGGTTCCGCTCACGAGTGGCGTGTTATCGTCAGGTTGCTCCGCTTACGTGGCGGCTCTATGGGCAGTTTCGATATCCATTCATAGAGGCACGTCTCGCGCCATGGCATGCTGCGCGCGCTTTACGCAGCGCAACGTCAATTGGACAATACGAATGCCTGGTCCGAGCAAGATATCCCCATTAGGCTGGCACCACATCACATCCTCTTGACGCTTGAAGGTGCCCACGTGTCAGCAAAGGACGTTCTCACCCGTGACGAGGCTCGTGCCCGGGCCCGCCTGCTCAGCAATCTCAGCTACGAAGTTGCGCTCGACTTGACGCTCGGCGAGCGCGACTTCGGCAGCCGAACCGTCGTCCGGTTCCGCTGCCATGAGCCTGGCGCATCAACGTTCATTGACCTCGATGCTCGAGCAGTGCAGAGCGCGGTGCTTAACGGGCGGCCTCTCGATGCCGAGGCGTTCGCGGGCGCGCGGCTCGCCCTGGATGGGCTGGCAGGATCCAATGAGCTTGTGGTCGACGCCCTGTGTGCATACTCGCGCGCTGGTGTCGGCTTGCACCGGTTTCGCGACCCTGTTGATGAGCGGATCTACCTGCACACGCAGTTTGAGCCATTCGACGCCCATCGTGTCTTTGCCTGCTTCGACCAGCCGGACCTCAAAGGCACGTTTGCGTTGTCCGTCCGCGCGCCGAGCGACTGGGTGGTGGTGAGCAATGGCTGTTGTGTTGAGGGTGGCGAGCGGCAAGCGAGCGCGGCGTCCTCCGCCGGCGGGGGGGAAATGATATGGCGTTTTGCGCCCACGCTGCCAATTGCCACATATATTGCGGCAGTTGTGGCTGGCCCCTACCACTCAGTACACGATCGGCATGGCGATATTGACCTTGGGGTGTATTGCCGGCAGTCGCTCGCTGAGCACCTTGACTCCGGCGAGATCATTGAGGTCACCCGGCAGGGATTCGACTTCTTCACCGGACTGTTCGCTTATCCTTATCCTTTCGTCAAGTATGACCAGCTGTTCGTCCCCGAGTTCAATTTCGGGGCGATGGAGAACGCGGGCTGCGTAACGTTCAGCGAGCACCACATCTTCAGATCAAAGGTCACCGACGCGGCTCGGCTCCAGCGTGCGAGCACAATCCTCCACGAGATGGCGCACATGTGGTTTGGCGATCTTGTGACGATGCGCTGGTGGGACGACCTTTGGCTCAACGAGAGTTTCGCGACGTACATGGGGACGCTCGCGCTCGACGAGTCGACGCGCTTCACTCAAGCGTGGGCGGACTTCGCCCATCAGGTCAAGGCGTGGGCGTATAGAGAGGACCAGCGCCCGACCACGCACCCGATCGTCGCTGACGTGTTCGACACCGACGTGCTCCACACGCACTTCGACGGGATCACCTACGCGAAGGGCGCGTCGGTGCTGAAACAACTCGTCCACTGGGTCGGCCGGGACGCGTTCTGCGACGGTCTGCGCTCCTATTTCCTTACACACGAGTTTGGCAACGCTGAGCTCGGCGATTTCCTCGCGGCGCTTGAGCGCGGCTCGGGGCGTGATCTGCAGAGCTGGTCCCATCAGTGGTTGGAGACTGCGGGAGTCGCGACGCTCCGATGTGAGTTCAGCGCCGACGAGGAGGGCCGGTACGCATCCTTCGCGCTCCTCCAGGAAGCGCCGCCGGACCATCCGACGCTGCGCGATCAACGGCTCGCGCTTGGACTCTACGAGTGGCAGGGAGACAAGGTGACACGCCGTCACCGAGTTGAGCTCGACATCGTAGGCGCGCGCACCGAGGTTCCTGAGCTTGTCGGCGAGGTCGTCCCGGATCTGTTGCTTCTGAACGATGACGACCTTGCGTACGCGAAGATCCGGCTCGACACGCGGTCGGTTGACACGCTGACTGAGCGGCTGGGGCGGATGGATGCCCCACTCGCGCGGGCGCTGTGCTGGGGTGCGCTGTGGGACATGACCCGCGATGCTGAGCTGCCTGTGGCGCGATGGACACGCTTGGTGGCAGACCACGCCGAAGGGGAGGAGGACATCAGCGTGCTCCAGACGCTCTTGCGGCAAGCTACCAGCGGGATCAACCGGTACAGTGATCCAGCGAATCGGCCACGGGCGCGGGCGCTCCTCGCGGGCGCTGCTCGCGAGGCGCTCGACCGCGCGAAGCCCGGCAGCGACGAGCAGCTCATATGGGCACGTTGCTTGATCATGATGTCCGCCGACTCCAGCTTCGCCCAAGGCCTACTTGAGGGAAGCCTGGTCGTGAACGGGCTTGTGGTCGACACCGATCTGCGCTGGCTCATCGTCGCCAAGCTCGCGTCCGTTGGGGCTCCCGAAGACCTCATCGCGGCAGAGCTAGAGCGGGACCCAACCGACATCGGCATCCGCAATGCCTGGGCGGCCCGCGCGGGGCGACCATATGCTGCTGCGAAAGCCAGTGCATGGGCAGCGGCGTTGGGTGAGGGCGACGAGGGAGACCTGCCGCTCGCGACCAAGCGGACGATCCTGGGGGGCTTCTGGCAGCCTGACCAGGAGGAGTTGCTTGCCGACTATGCCAAGCGGCGGTGGGTCAAGGCGGTAGAGCGGATCTGGGCCGAGCGCAGCGTCGATGAGGCGCTCGACCTTACCGGCGTCCTCTATCCCGCCATCTTCGTGGCCCCTGAGGTCATGGACGCTGCAGATCGCGTCCTCGCCAGCGGCGCCCTGCCTCCACCCGGCCGCCGATCTGTTATGGAAGGCCGGGACGACACTCTCCGCGCGCTGAAAGCTCGGGCTGTTGACCGCCAGGAGCATTAGCCTTGTGCGGTCAGCGCGTGTTCTCTGTGCTCAGCCGGTGAGTGTTAAGGATTAAAGGCCATTCTTCTCAAAAGGAGCTTTGGGTAAACGCTCTATCGGCGTGTTCTTGAGCGTGCTATCCTCCTTTTCGCCTCTCCCTTCTTGTAGAAAAGGCAGGCGCTTGCGTTGAACGCAGCGTCGGGAGAGCAGAGGGGATGGTTGGTCTCGGCAAGCGAGGCCAGCGGCGGGAGTTGCGGTTGGACGAGGAAGCGGAGAGCGCTTGCAAAATCGGCGGCTCCGGCGGATAAAGACTGCGTTATGTTAATTCGCAAACGCCAGGTGAGCGGAAACTGGTGGCGCAGTCGCGCGTTGATGTGGGTGGGGCTGGCCCGGAACCTGCGGAGGAATTGGATTCTAGGGATATGGCGGCGGTCGACTCCGATAGGGCCGACGGCAAGTGAGGGTATTCAGACCGGTTCTAGAGGGTTTGGAGATCTCCACAGCCGCCCACCCGTCGCGGCCTGGCTGGCCGGTGGGATCGTGAAGATTGCTGCCCTCGCAATCGCCTTAGTCACGGGTATGAGCCTGGCAGGAGCATCCGTCACGCAAGCCCCGTCGGGTTGCGCCGCAGACGGGGTCTGCCTCTATGAAGACTTCGCCTTTCGTGGTCAAGTATCGCTCCACCCGCCAGGGACACCTGATTTAGGCCCTAGCCGCACAAAAGTTAGCTCAGTATTTAATAACACGTCTCACGCAATCTTGTTGTACGATAGCTCTGACTTTGGCGGCTCTCGTATCTGCTTGAACGGGAATACCGGAATCGATAACTTGGCGCTTTTTGGGCGGAACGGGGCCATCTCATCCATCGGGCACGGCCCTACTGGAGGCTGTGGCTAAGCGCTCCCAACCGTATTTACGGGCGGGTGCACCAAGCAGACAGGGGATCCCGGCCCCGCCGATGAGCCAGGTCTGCGGGGTCATTGGCCGCTGAGGCAGCGCAGCGGCAGTTGCCAGCGTGGCCACTCGCTCGTGAGGAGCGCAGCTCGCGCATGCATGTTGCATACGCTAACCCTGGGCGCCCCCACCCAGGGGGATGCGCGTTTCTGGGAAAATACGCAAGGATCCACTCATCCACGTCGCATAGAGCCGAACGTGCGCCCATGCCATCGCTCACTACACTGACGGCAGATTCGGGAAGGTCCTCGCTAAGGGAGAGTCTGTGACTGAGGTGACGCACGCCGACGCCGTTGTCGTCGGTGCCGGTCCCGGCGGCTCGGCGGCCGCTCGGTTCCTCGCTGACGCCGGTCACGACGTGGTCTTGATGGAGAAAGAGGCGTTCCCGCGCGAGAAGGTATGTGGGGATGGGCTGACGCCGCGCGCGGTGCAGGCGCTGCACATGCTCGGCCTGCACGACGAGGCCGAGGGGGCGGTGCCGGGCTGGGCACGCCAAGAGGGCTTGCGCATGTATGGCGCGGGAGTGACGCTCGATCTGCCGTGGCCCGAGTTGGACGCTTGGCCGTCGCACTCGCTGACGGTAACGCGCTCACTGTTCGACGAGACGCTCGCCCGCCATGCCCAAAAGGCAGGAGCACAACTGTGGGAGCGTTGCGAGGTCACCGGGCCGGTCTACCGGTCTCACGCCGAGCGTCGTGTTGCTGGCGTCACCTACCGGCAAGCGGACGGCGGGCAAGGAGTCGTCCGCGCCCCGATTGTCGTGGTGGCGGACGGAGGCTCGTCACGGTTCGCGGTCACGCTCGGATTGCACCGCAACGAGCGCCGGCCGATGGGCGTCGCTGTCCGTGCCTATTACCGCAGTCCCCGCTCGCGGATGCGGATGATGGAGGGTTTCCTCGAACTCTACCGCGGCAGCGAGCTCCTTCCTGGTTACGGGTGGATCTTCCCCCTGGACGACGACCTGGTGAACGTCGGCTGGGGGCTACTCAACACGTCCGCGCACTTCCGCGGGATCAACTACCGGAAGACGCTCGACGAGTGGGTCGCCGGCTTTCCTGAGGAGTGGGGGATCTCCCGCGAGGCTATGGTGGGGCGCCCGCGTGGGGCTGGCTTGCCGATGGCGCACAACCGCAAGCCCTGCGTGTACAAGGGCGTCCTGCTGGTTGGTGACGCCGCAGGGATGGTGAACCCATTCAATGGTGAGGGGATCAGCTACGCGATCGAGGCCGCAGCGTTCGCGGCCGAGGCCGCAGACGCCGCCATCCGTGCCCGCTCTGACGCGCCCCTCGCGACTTACAAGCAGCGGGTCGCCCAGGAATGGGGCGGCTACTACACCCTCGGGCGCGCCTTCGTCTGGATGATTGGGCATCCCGCGATCATGCGTTTCTGTACCATCCACGGGATGCCCCGGAGGTCGGTGATGACGTTTGCCTTCCGCTTGATGGCGCATCTGACGAACCACTCCAGCCGTGATCTCGCCGATCGGGTGATCAAGGCCCTGTCTGCGGCGGCGCCAGCGGCGTGATGGCTCAGCCAGTTGTCGACCGCGATCGAGCGCCCCTAGGCTGGCGAATGATCCCCCGAGGAACCCATGAGTGGCCAATGAGACGCGGACCGTTAAGTCGCCGGACCACTCAGTAAGGAGAGCCGCTCGTGCTCGCTCAATACCTGCCGGTCCTGGTGCTGTTCGTGCTCGCCGCCGGCTTCGTTGGGCTGTCGCTCCTCGTGTCGAGCAAGCTGGGGCCCCACCGCCCGAACCCGGTCAAGCGCGTCGCGTACGAGTCAGGGATTGTCCCCTTGCCAGAGACCGACGTGCGCCGCAGCCGGTTCTCGGTGAAGTTTTATCTGGTCGCGATGTTATTCATCATCTTCGATGTGGAAACAGTATTCATCTATCCATGGGCGACGGTGCTGCGTGAGCTGTCGTGGTATGGGCTCGCGGCTATGGCCGTGTTTATTGCCTTGCTCTTTGAGAGCTACTACTACGTCCTCCGTAAGGGGGGTTTGGAATGGGACTAGAGTCCCGCCTGCCGAGCGGTATCTTGCTCACGTCGGTTGAGAAATTCGTTAATTGGTCACGGGCGGGATCGCTTTGGCCAGCTACCTTCGGTCTCGCATGCTGCGCGATCGAAATGATGGCGACTGGTGCTGCGCACTATGATCTCGCGCGTTTTGGAATGGAGGTCTTTCGAGGCTCGCCACGCCAGTCCGACCTTATGATCGTGGCTGGCCGGGTGAGCCAGAAGATGGCGCCTGTGATCCGTAACCTCTACGACCAGATGGCCGATCCGAAGTGGGTCATATCGATGGGTGTCTGCGCATCAACTGGGGGAATGTTCAATAACTACGCTATTGTTCAGGGCGTCGACCACATCATTCCCGTGGATATGTATGTACCCGGCTGCCCGCCCCGTCCAGAGATGCTGATGGACGGAATCGTAAAATTACACGAAAAGATCCGCAAGGAACAATTCGTCGAGCGGCCCCGTAAGGGTGAATCGATGGAGGAGTTCCGTCGACGCACCGGCTGGGTCGGTCCTGAGACCGCCGAGATGACCACGCCAGCCGTTACTCGGCTCCAGCGAAAAGAGCAGGTCGTGGAGTCCTCCGGATCCGTGGAGGCCAAGCGCGCAATAGGCGAGGAAGCCGTAGGATCCGCCAGTGGGTGGGGACCTCGACCAGAGGCGAGGCGTTGACTGAGACCCGACAGACGGGCGCTGGACCGGCCGGCGCGACGCCGGATATGGCCGGCGGCGAGCATGCGAAGCTGCTCGAATCTGCGGTCGCGAGGCACCTGGATGAGCGACTCGTGAAGGTACGAGATCGCATCGCTCAGGCGTTTCCACAGGTGGAAGCTTTCGACTTCAGGGGCGAGTTGACGCTGATCGCAAAGCCCGATCAGCTCATCGACCTTCTCACTTTCTGCCGAGACGACGCGTGTGTCTGCTGCGAGCTGCTCGCTGACTTATCGGGGGTGCACTGGCCGAGGGGCACCCGGATTGAGAATGCTCAGGAGACTACCGGCTGGCCGACGTATGAGACGGACCAAGGTCCGGGGCGGATTGAGATCGACTACATTCTCCGTTCGCTTGAGCACAATCACTGGTTCCGTGTTCGAGCCAACACGCCAGATGACGCCCCGGAGCTGCCGAGCGCCACGGGCGTCTACTCGTCGGCGAATGTCATGGAGCGCGAGGCATATGACTTTTTCGGCGTGCGCTTCACGGGCCACCCGAACCTCACCCGCATCTTGATGCCGGATGGCTGGGAAGGTTATCCGCACCGCAAGGACTACCCCCTCGGCGGTGTGGAAGTCATGTACAAGGGCAAGACCGTCCCCCCGCCTGACGAGCGTCACTACTGAGCCATTATGAGCGACATCGACATTTGGACCGCAAAGGGAGCATCGGCGAGCGCCCGGCCCTCACGTGGCAAAGCGCCGGCTGAGTTCACCGTCGTCGGTGGGGAGTGGCAGGACCTGCCCGACTCCGTTGAGGACGACCTCATGGTCATCAACATGGGGCCGCAGCACCCGTCGACCCATGGCGTGCTGCGAATGGTGCTCACCCTCGATGGCGAGACGGTGCTCGACAACCAGCCAGTGATCGGCTACCTCCATACGGGGATCGAGAAGAACACTGAGTACCGGCCGTGGGTCCAGGGCGTGACGTTTGTCACCCGGATGGACTACTTGTCACCGCTGTTCAACGAGCTTGGCTACTGCCTGGCAGTGGAGAAGCTCCTTGGGATTACCGACCAGATTCCTGAGCGCGCCCAAGCTATCCGCGTCATCCTCACGGAGCTCAATAGGATCTCTAGCCACCTTGTGTGGCTCGCGACTGGTGGCATGGAGCTCGGCGCGATCACCGCGATGCTCTACGGGTTCCGTGAGCGGGAGTCGATCCTCGACATCCTCGAGTTCGTCACTGGCTTGCGGATGAACCACGCGTACATCCGCCCAGGTGGGCTCGCCGCTGACGTCCCAGAGGACTTTGTCCAGCGGGTCGAGGTCCTGCTGGACGAGTTACCTAAGCGGTTCGATGAGTTGGACGACCTGCTGCGCGAGAACCCGATTTGGATCCAGCGCAACACGGGGATGGGTGCCCTCACTAAGGAGCAGTGCCTGGACCTCGGCGTGACTGGTCCGATGCTCCGGGCGGCCGGGGTTGCTCACGATCTGCGGAAGGCCCAGCCCTATTGCGGGTTCGAGCAGTACGACTTCGACGTACCGACCGCTGACGGCGGCGATGCGTACAGCCGGTTCCTCGTGCGGATGGCTGAGTTGCGAGAGTCGCTGAAGATCATTCGCCAGGGGATCGACCGGCTGCCCGCCGGCCCGGTGATGATCGCGGACAAGAAGATCGCATGGCCCGCTCAGCTCGCGTTAGGACCTGATGGGCTCGGGAACGCGAAGGAGTACATCAGCAAGATCATGGGCCAGTCGATGGAGGCGCTGATCCACCATTTCAAACTCGTCACCGAGGGTTTCACGGCGCCCGAAGGCCAGGTGTATGTTGCGATTGAATCCCCCCGGGGCGAGCTCGGTTACCACGTCACGTCATCCGGCACGAACAAGCCTTACCGCGTCCGGGTCCGCGACCCCAGCTTCATCCATATCGGCGCCATACCTGCTATGACTCGTGGCCTGCTCGTGGCGGACGTGATCGCCGCCGTCGCTAGCCTCGATCCCGTGATGGGCGGTGTGGACAGGTGAGGTGGACAGACGCCCTTCTGAGCGCGTTCCTGTCTGGTCGCAGAGTGGAGATGTCGCGTGCTCGCACCTGAACTACGTGAGAAGGCTCAAGAGCTGATCGGGCGGTACCCCGTTCCGCGGTCCGCGCTCCTGCCGTTGCTTCATTTGGTGCAGGCGCAGGACGGGTACGTGACCGAGGACGGCATCGCCGAGTGTGCGCAGCTGCTCAGCCTGACGAAGGCTGAGGTCCAGGCGGTGTCAACCTTTTACACGATGTACAAGCGCGAGCCGCTCGGCCGCCATCTCGTAAGCGTCTGCACGAACTTCAGCTGTAAGGTGCGCGGTGCGAATGAGGTCTACGGCCGCCTCTGCGAACGGCTCGGGGTGAGCCACAATCAGACGACGCCAGACGGGGTGATCACCCTGGAGCATGCCGAGTGCCTTGGCAACTGCGACGGCGCGCCGGTCGTGACGGTGGACTACCTGAACTATGAGTGCATGACCCCCGGCATGGCGGTCGAGCTGGTTGAGCGGATCATTGCTGGAGAGGTCCCCCCCCCGACCCGCGGGTTTACTCCACCCGGGGTGCTCGAGATCGAGTACCGCTTAGCTGGCCTAGGGCCGCGGCACCCCGATACGGTAGGGGACTCCCCCCAGCCCCCTGGTTCGAGGGGGGACTCCCCCCAGCCCCCTGGTTCGAGGGGGGACTCCCCCCAGCCCCCTGGCAGTGAGTTGGGCGTTATGGCCCATCAGGCCCGCGCCGTCGATGGCGCCGCTCCCACCTTTGACGCAGGCCCCGGGGCCGCGCCGATATTCCTCGATGTGCGCCGAGGCCGCCCTGACGCCCAGCGGGAGGAGCCGACGGGGAATGCCTGAGGTCAAGGTCCTGACAAAGCGCTTTGAGCTGCCTGATGCGCACACCCTTGACGGGTATATGCGCTCGGAGGGGATGCACGGGATCCGCAAGGCGCTCCAGATGGCGCCCGCTGATGTCGCGCAGATGGTGAAGGACTCCGGCCTGCGCGGCCGTGGGGGGGCTGGTTTCCCAACGGGAGTGAAATGGGGCTTCTGCCCAAAGGACACCGGCAAGCCTGTCTACTTGGTCGTGAACGCCGATGAGGGGGAGCCTGGCACGTTCAAGGACCGGGAGCTGATGGAGCGGGACCCGTTCCAGCTCATCGAGGGAATGCTCGTCTCGGCATACGCGCTCCGCAGCCGGCGAAGCTTTATCTTTCTGCGTGGCGAGTATGTGTGGCCGGGGATCCGGCTAGAGGAGGCGCTCGCCGAGGCGTACGCGGCGGGCTGGCTTGGCCGGGACATCCAGGGGTCAGGCTTCGACCATGACATCACGCTCCACCGCGCGGCTGGGGCATACATCTGCGGTGAGGAGACCGCACTGCTTGACGCGCTGGAGGGTCGCCGCGGTCAGCCGCGGTTACGGCCGCCATTCCCGGCCGTCGAGGGCCTCTATGCCTGCCCGACCGCGGTGAACAACGTCGAGACGATCATGGCGGTCACCCACATCGTCGAGCATGGGGCTGACTGGTGGCGGCAGTGGGGCCCTGAGCGCTCGCCAGGCACAAAGGTCTTCAGCGTCTCTGGCGAGGTTTGCCGGCCGGGCAACTACGAGTATCCGATGGGCACGCCTGCCCGGGAAATCGTCGAGGAAGCCGCTGGCGGGATGCTGCCTGGCCGCGCGTTGAAGTTCTGGACGCCAGGAGGGTCATCGACCCCGCTGCTGACCGCCGATCACTTCGACATCCCGATGGACTTCGACTCGATCGCCGCCGCTGGGTCGATCATGGGGACCGCAGCGATGATGATGTTCAGCGACAAGACCAGCGTCGTGGACGCCGTGCTGAACTGGACCCGCTTCTACGAGCACGAGTCCTGCGGCAAGTGCACTCCCTGCCGCGAGGGCACGTTCTGGCTCGCGCAGGTCCTGGAGCGGATCCTCGAAGGCCGGGGCGTCCTGTCCGACATCGAGCTGCTCGACGAGGTTGCTGGTAACATCTTCGGCCGCTCGTTCTGCGCCCTCGGTGACGGGGCGGCGAGCCCGATCCGCTCGTCGATCAAATACTTCCGCGACGACTACTTGTACCTCATCGAGCACGGCCGCCAGCCCGATTCTATCGAGGCACATGCCGGCGTCGTGACCGCAAACGCAGGGCATTCCAGACCATGACCGACACGCTCAAATGCACCATCGACGGCCAGGAGCTTGAGGTGCCGAAGGGCACCTTGATCATCCGCGCCGCCGAGATGCTGGGAATCACGATTCCACGGTTCTGCGATCACCCACTGCTCGACCCAGTCGCCGCCTGCCGCCAGTGCCTGGTCGAGATCGAGGGTGGGCCGCCCAAGCCGGCCACTGCCTGCTCCACCCCGTGTGGCGACGGGATGGTGATCAAGACGCACCTGACCTCGGAAATCGCGCGGCAAGGGCAAGAGGGCCAGCTTGAGCTCCTGCTGATCAACCACCCACTCGACTGCCCGCAGTGTGATAAGGGCGGCGAGTGCCCCCTGCAGGACCAGGCGCTCGCACATGGCCCGGGCGACAGCCGGATGGTTGAGAAGAAGCGGCGTTACACCAAGCCGCTCCCGATCTCGCCTCAGATCGCGCTCGACCGGGAGCGGTGCGTGCTCTGCGCGCGGTGCACCCGGTTCTCGTCAGAGATCTCCGGCGATGCGTTCATCGAGCTGTTCGAGCGCGGCGCCTTGGAGCAGGTCTCGATTTATGCCGATGAGCCTTATCACAGTTACTTCTCCGGTAACGTCGTCCAGATCTGCCCCGTTGGCGCATTGACGGCGTCGAGCTACCGCTTCAGATCCCGCCCGTTCGACCTGCGCAGCGTGAACGGCGTGTGCAATCAGTGCAGCGCCGGCTGCAACCTGCGGGTCGATGTGCGGCGCGGCGAGGTCCAGCGCCAGCTCGCGCGGACAAATATGGCCGTCAACGAGATGTGGAACTGCGACAAAGGCCGGTTCGGATTCGAGTTCGTCGCGAATCCCGACCGGCTGCGCGAGCCAGCAGTACGAGCCGACTCCGCCATGCGGCCGACCTCGTGGTTCCAGGCCCTGAGCCAGGCGAGCGACCGGATCAAGGCTGCGCTCGACGAGCGAGGCTCCTCCGCAGTCGGCGTGCTGACCGGTGGCCGGCTTACCGACGAGGACCACTACGCAGTCGCCCGCTACGCCCGCGAGGTTTTGGGCACGGACAACGTCGACTTCCGCCTCGCGCCCCGCAATGTCGAGGAGTTGGACGTCTTCGCTCGGATCTCCGGGACTCAAGGACCCACGTACTCCGATGTCGAGGTCGCGCCAGTCGTGGTTATCGCCGGCTTGGACCCTGAGGAGGAGGTGCCAATCCTCCACCTCCGCCTCCGCAAGGCGTGGCGCAAGCGCCGGCAGAAGATCGTCGTTGTGGGACCCGCCCTTGGCTCGCTTGCCGAGATCGCGTGGCGCTGGATCCAGACCGGTGCGGGTGAGGAGGCCGAGGTTCTTGGTGGGTTGGCCGATCCTGTAGCGAGCCTCGTGCGTGAGGTGACCGAGGCTCTGAGGGACGCCGGCCCGGCGGTCGTCGTGCTCGCGGGCGAGCGGCTCGCGTTGTCTCCCGGCGCGCTGCCCGCTGCGGCCGGGTTTGCTCAGGCGCTGGGAGCGAAGTTCGCCTGGGTCCCGCGGCGCGCCAACGCTCGCGGAGCGGTTGACGCGGGGCTCGTGCCCGGGCTGCTCCCCGGCGGGCGGCTCCTGGCGGATCCTGGCCCGATAGCCCAGGTGTGGAGCCGGCTCCCAGCCCAGCGTGGCCTCGACACACGGCAGATGCTCGAGCGTGCGGCTGCTGGTGAGCTCGCCGTTCTCCACCTGATCGGCGTTGATCCGGCGCGTGACTTCGAGGACCCGCACCTGGCCAGGGAGGCGCTCGAACGGGTGGACACGCTGATCGTCCAGGACCTGTTGCCGACCGCATCGATCCTGCACGCGCGTATCGTCCTGCCGGCATGCGCCCCCCAGGAGCGAGTGGGCTCGTTTACAACTTGGGAGGGGCGCCGGCAGCCCTTCCCCCAAGCTGTCCCACCCCAGGGCCTAGCCCTCCAGGACTGGGACATACTCCGCCAGCTCGCCCGCGCCCTGGGGACCGACCTGGGCTGGGAGACGGCCGCCGATGTGCGGCAGGAGGCGGCACCGCTTATGGAGGCGAGGGCACCGGGAGCCTCTTCTGTCCAGGAAGCCTCCGCCCACGGCCACCTCGACGCGTCGCCGGCAGCAGGCTACCCCTTCACCGCTGTCGTGCTCGACCATCTGATCGGGCGGGGGGACATGCTGCGCGGGGCAAAGGAGCTCCTGGCCACTGCACGGCCCGTCGTAGCGCAGGTCAGCCGGGATGATGCCCTGCGGCTCGGGCTAAAAGGCGGGCAGCACGTCGCGGTGGTTGGACCGAGTGGCCGCATAGTCTTGCCGGTCAGCATCAGCTCTGAGGTCGTTGATGGCTGCGTGGTGCTCCCACGGAACTCCACCGCCACCACCCCGGGCGAGCTTGGCGGTAGACAGGTGCGGCTCGAACCCGTGGGGACCCTGGACTGATGGACGCCATAGATTTCCTCATCACTGTGCTCGTCGCGCTCGGGGCGTTCGCGCTCTGGCTCGGGGGAACCGCGATTCTCATTTGGGGCGAGCGGCGGGTGGTCGCAAAGATGCAGTCGCGGATCGGCCCAAACCGGCTCGGCCCGCTAGGGCTCCTCCAGACGATCGCCGACGGAGCGAAGCTGTTCTTCAAGGAGGACGTGGCCCCCGCCAACATCGACAAGGTCACCTACGTCGCCGCGCCGATCGTCTCGGCGGTCACGGCGCTGCTCGCGTTCGCGGTGATCCCTTACGGCGGCACTTTCATGGTGGGCGACCGCCAGGTCACTCTCCAGGTCTGGGACCCAGACATCGGGTTGCTCTGGGTGCTCGCGATGGGCGCGATCGGCGTGTACGGGATCGTGCTCGCGGGCTGGGCATCGGGCTCGAAGTACCCGCTGCTCGGCGGCGTGCGGTCCACCGCGCAGCTCATCTCCTATGAGCTGTCGATGAGCTTGGCGGTCGCCGCGGTGTTCGTCTTCACCGGGTCGCTGCGGGCCTCAGACATCGTCGCCGCCCAGTCCCAGCCGCTGTTCGCGCCGCTGCCGATCCCGGCATGGAACGTGCTGCCAATGCTGCCGGCGTTCGTGCTGTTCCTGATCGCTGCGGTGGCCGAGACCCAGCGACCGCCGTTCGATCTGCCAGAGGCCGAGGGCGAGCTTGTCGCCGGCTTCCATACGGAGTACTCGGGCGCGAAGTTCGCGATGTTCTTTCTCGCCGAGTTCATGAACGTGATCACGATGTCGGCGATGGTGGTCACGCTGTTCTTTGGCGGTCCGAGCGGCCCCGTGTTCGGCCCATCGGTCCTGCAAGCGATCCTTCCGGTCGTCTATTTCATCCTGAAAGTGTTCGTGTTCGTCTTCGTGTTCATCTGGTTGCGCGCGACGCTCCCACGGCTGCGCTACGACCGGCTGATGGACCTGGGCTGGCGGGTGATGCTCCCCCTTGGCTTGGTCTGGGTGCTCGCCACCGGGCTCTCAGTGGTCATCCGCGAGACGACCGAGCGGGCCACGGTGCTCAAATACGCGGGTGTGGGCGCGGCAATCGCCATCGTGCTCTACTTCGCCGCGCCGCTCTTTAGTCATCGGCCCCGCCCTCACCTACGTGAGCGCGATGCCGAGCAGCCGAAAGTTGGAGTCTAGGCTCATGTTTACTGCGCTACGGAAAGGCTTTGGCCTCACGTTCAAGACGATGTTCCGGCCGGCGGTTACCACTGAGTATCCAGAGCGCAAGCGCGAACCCCAGCCTCGGTTTCATGGCCGTCATATGCTGAACCGGTACCCCGACGGCCTTGAAAAGTGCGTCGGTTGCGAGCTGTGCGCGTGGGCGTGCCCTGCGGACGCCATTTACGTCCAAGGCGCCGACAATACGGCGGAGGCGCGTTACTCGCCGGCTGAGCGGTACGCGGTTGATTACCAGATCAACTACCTGCGCTGCATTTTCTGCGGGCTGTGCATCGAGGCGTGCCCGACGCGCGCGCTCACGATGATCCATGACTATGAGTTATCCGCCGACAGCCGTGAGAACCTAATTTTCACGAAGGAGCAGCTACTCGCGCCGCTGCCCGAGGGAGCGAAACCGCTACCACACACCAATGAGCAGGTCGCCGCCCGTGGGCTGGATTACTACGACAACTCCTATGCCGCCCAAGATCCGCTCGCGGCCATCCACGACATGTTCGAGCCAGCGGTCGCGCCCCATCCGGAGGAGCATGGCGACCCTGTCCGCGTGGCGCTGGTCGGTGGCGGTACGGAGCCGCCCGAGCACGGTGATGGAGAGGATCGATGATCGGCGCGTTTACCTCGGTCCTCGCCCAGGTCCAGCCAGCTGATCCCGGCTTGCCCGCGATGTCCGGCGCGGCCGAGTTCTGGGTGTTCTGGCTCCTTGCCCCGATCGCGCTCGGTGCGGCGATCTCGGTGGTGATGCTGCAGAATCCAGTTCATGCCGCGCTCATGCTGGTTGTGAACTTCTTTACGATCGCGATGCTCTTCGCGGTGCTTGAGGCCCAGTTCCTGGCGGTTGTCCAGATCATCGTCTACGCCGGCGCGATCATGGTCCTGTTCCTCTTTGTGATCATGCTGCTCGGCGTTGACCGCCCCCAGGAGTGGGGCCACGACCGTATCTTCGGCCAGCGACCAGCAGCGATCCTGCTCGGTGTCCTGCTGCTCGCCGTTCTGCTCGTCGGCGTTGCCGGCCCGTACTTGTCCCGTGCGTCGGCTTGCAATGTCCTCCCGGAGGTAGGCACCGTCACCGAGTGCCAGGGACTCGCTGAGGTCAACGCCTTGCCCGGCGGCAACGTGCGCGGCATTGGCCGCATCTTGTTCACCACCTATGTGTGGCCTTTCGAAGTCGCGAGCGTCCTGCTCGTGATCGCTGCGCTCGGCGCGATCATCCTGGGCCGCAAGCGTGAGGACCCGAGTGATCTCTTCGAGGAGGCATTAGCCGGCCGGTCGCGCGGAGTTGCGCCAGATCTGGAGACACCCGCGGAGCTTACGGGGCCCGCAGAGGAGGCGCGCCGGTGATCGTCCCTGCGGGCAACTACCTGGTCCTTGCTGCTGCGCTCTTCATCGTCGGCTTAGTCGGGGTCTTGATCAGGCGAAACCTCATCGTGATGTTCATGTGTATTGAGCTGATGCTCAACAGCGTGAACCTCACCTTCGTGACCTTTTCGAGAATCAACGGAAGCCTCGACGGCCAGATCCTGTCGTTTTTCGTCATCGCAGTGGCTGCCGCCGAGGTTACCGTTGGCCTCGCGTTAATTGTCAACTTATTCCGGCTCAAGGCGTCAATTGACGCTGATGAGGCCCGCTCGCTGCGGCAATAAGAAACTGCTGAGAATGAGCGTTCAGATCATTGGCCAGGCTTCTCTCCGCTCCATGGAGGAAAGCCGCAGCGTGCGCCAAATCATTTGCGCCTAAGGAGCCAAGATGCCGCATATGCTGCCCGCTCCACCCGGCTCGCCGGTGGCACTGGCCTGGCTGATCCCATTGGTGCCAGCGATCTCCGCTGGCCTGTTGATGATCTTCGGCAAACGGCTGGGCAAGCTCTCCGGCCAGATCGCGGTCCTCGCGGCTGGTTTCAGCGCCATCATGGCGACGCTCGTATTCGTGTTCCTCCTGCGCCAACCACCAGACGCCCGTATGTTCACTCAGACGGTCACGAGTTGGGTGAGCGCCGGCGACTTGCGGGTGGACTGGGCGGTGCTGATCGATCCGCTCGCCGTAGCGATGCTCCTGCTCGTCGGCTGGGTGGGGTTGCTTATCCACGTGTACTCGCTTGGCTACATGGAGGGCGATCCTCGGTATCACCTGTTCTTCGCGTACATGAATCTGTTCGTGGCGTCGATGCTCCTGCTGGTCACCGGGTCAAGCTTCCTAGTGCTGTTTGTCGGTTGGGAACTCGTCGGGCTGTGTAGTTACCTGCTCATCGGGTTCTGGTTCGAGCATCCCGACTATGCGAGCGCTGCGAAGAAAGCGTTCGTCGTGAACCGCGTGGGTGACGTCGGCTTCATGATCGGGATGTTTTTGATCTTTGCCACATTCTCCTCACTCGATTTCGCTGCGGTCCTGCCGCGGGCGGGTGAGGTGGCGGCAGGCACACTTGCCGTGATCGGTCTCCTGTTGCTCTTGGGCGCGGTCGGGAAAAGCGCGCAGATCCCGCTCTATGTGTGGCTGCCGGACGCCATGGCCGGTCCGACGCCGGTCTCGGCGCTCATCCACGCCGCGACGATGGTCACCGCGGGGGTGTACCTGGTAGCGCGAGCCTCGCCGCTCTATGCGCAGATCCCGAACGTCGGCTTGCTTATCGCCTGGGTCGGCGGGCTTACGGCGCTTGTGGCTGCGATCATCGCGTGCGCGCAAACCGACCTCAAGAAGATTCTCGCGTACTCAACAATCAGCCAGCTCGGCTACATGTTTATCGGCGTTGGCGTCGGCGCGTACACAGCTGGGATTTTCCACTTGCTCACCCACGGGTTCTTCAAGGCGCTGCTGTTCCTTTGCGCCGGCGCGGTGATGCACGCCTTGGCGAACGAGACCGACGTGCGCCGGATGGGTGGGCTGTGGTCGAAGATGCCAGTCACCGGCACAACCGCGCTGATCGGGACAGCCGCGATCTCCGGACTGCCGCTCCTATCCGGCTCGTACTCAAAGGAGGAGATCCTCGCCTCTGCCGCCAGCACGACCGGGGGGCTAGGGATCTGGCTAATCGGCGCATTCGTCGCTGGGCTCACCGCCTTCTACATGATCCGCTGGTTCGTGCTGATCTTCCTCGGCCAGCCCCGTTGGCCTGAGGGCGCCCACCCGCACGAGGCTCCGCTGTCCATGACGGGGCCGCTAGTTCTGCTCGCTTTCGGGAGCGCCATCGGCGGGCTGATCAACCCCAACCCGGAGACGGGGTTCCTGGAGGGCTGGCTGCGCCCCAGCGTGGTCGAGTTCGAGCCAGGCGTGGAGCTCATCACCGAGTCGGTGTTGATCGCCACCGCCGTTCTCGCCGCCCTTGTGGGTATCGTGTCCGGTTGGCTGACCTACCGCCGAGCCGATATCGCCACGATCGGGGTCGGCAACGGTCCACGCCGGGTCGTGCGTGAGCGGTTCTATGTCGATGAGTTCTACGAGCGGACCGTCGCAGCGGGAGGCCGGCTGCTGGCCATCGTCTGCGCGCGGTTCGACCAAGAGGTGATCGACGGCGCGGTGAATGGCGTTGCCCGGCTGACCGGTGCGCTCGGTGGCATGGGCCGGCGGCTCCAGACTGGTTTTGTGCGTAGCTACGCGCTCGCGGTGCTCGCCGGGGCGGTGCTCATCGCGGCCCTCTTCATCGGTATCGGGCGATGACTCGCGTGCCGCTGCTCTCGCTCCTCATCGTCCTGCCCGCGGCGACTGCAGGTGTGATCGTTCTCCTGCGGCGCCAGGCGGCGATGCGTGCTGCCGCGCTTGTCGGCGCGCTCGTGACATTCATGGTGTCCTTGGTCGTGCTCGCGCGCTTCACCGCGGGCGAGCCTGGCTTCCAGCTCGTCGAGCGGGTTGCGTGGGTCCCTGAGTGGGGAATTAGCTACCGGCTGGGTGTGGACGGGATCAGCCTGTTCCTCGTCCTGCTCACCACGCTGTTCATGCCGCTCGCTGTCCTAGCAGCGTGGGAGCAAACCGAGCGGCCAAAGGGCTTCTTCGCCTCGCTGCTCGCAATGGAGTCTGCGCTCGTCGGCGTGTTCTGCGCGCTGGACCTCATCCTGTTCTATGTGTTTTTCGAAGCCCAGCTTGTCCCGATGTACGCCCTGATCGGGATCTGGGGGGGGGCCAGGCGCCGGTACGCGGCGGTGAAGTTCTTCCTCTACACGCTAGTTGGCGGCTTGCTCATGCTCGTCGCCATCATCTACCTCTATTTCCAGACTGGTGCGGGGACCTTCGACTATGAGGCCTTCGCTGCCCTGCAGCTCTCGCCGACCGAGCAGACATGGCTTTTCATCGCGTTCTTTATCGCGTTCGCGATCAAGGTGCCGTTGTTCCCTCTGCACACGTGGCTGCCCGACGCCCACACCGAGGCGCCGACGGTCGGGTCGGTGCTGCTCGCCGCGGTCCTGTTGAAGATCGGCGGGTACGGGTTCCTTCGGTACAGCCTGCCGCTCTTCCCTGACGCCACCGTGCGGCTCGCGCCCACCATGCTCATGCTCGGCGTGATCGGGGTGCTCTACGGCGCGCTGGTCGCCATGATGCAGTCGGATATTAAACGGCTGGTGGCGTACTCGTCAGTTGCGCACCTCGGTTTCGTCGTGCTGGGCGCCTTTGCGCTCAATGAGACCGCCGCAGCGGGCAGCGTCGTGCAGATGGTGAACCACGGGCTGTCAACAGGAGCGCTGTTCCTCCTCGTCGGGTTCCTGTACGACCGTACGCACAGCCGTGAGATCGTTGGGTACTCAGGGATCGCCAAGGCTGCGCCGACGTTTGCTGGGTTGTTCTTGTTCACGGCGATGAGTTCGGCAGGGCTTCCGGGCCTCAACGGGTTCGTCGGCGAGTTTCCGATCCTGCTCGGCACCTTCCAGACCGTGCCTTGGGCGGCGGTGGCCGCTGCCTTCGGGGTGATCCTGGCTGCGCTCTACCTGCTATGGGCATACCAGCGAATGTTCCACGGCCCGGTTGGCGGTCTTGCTGCGGGTATGACCGATCTGAGCGCCCGCGAGATCGCGGTTATTGTCCCCCTTGTCGCGTTGATGCTTGGAATCGGCTTGTATCCCAAGCCGCTCTACGATCGGGTCAACCCATCCGTGGCTCAGGTGCTCGACCAGGTGACTGCCACGAGTTCGGATGGTCGCCAGCCTGTCGCGGAGGAGATGCCTTGATCGCTGCGCTAGCCCAGATCGCGCCAGCCCCGCTCCACGGCCCAGAGTTCGCGTGGGCCGAAATCAGCCCTGAGCTCATCCTCTTCGGCACCGGACTCCTGGCGCTGCTGCTCGACACCGCCGGAGCGCAGCGGCTGCAAGCGTCATTTATCGCTTTCGGCGCGCTCGTCGGTGGCGCTGGACTCGCGCTCGCGCAGAGCGGCGGGCGGCTGCTGGTCCCCGCCAGCCTGGTCGCGCTCGGTGGGCTGGCCCAGTTTGTGCTCACGGCGATCTGGCGCGACCGCCCTAAGCTGCTCGCGGCGGTCCTTACCAGTTTGGGGTTCGCCGCCGCGCTTGGCGCTACTGGAGCCCAGTGGGCAACCTATACCGTGCAGCTCGCTGGCCAGCCATTCGTCGGCACCGCCAGCCTGATCGGCAACATGGTCGCCGTTGATGGAGTCGCGCTGTTCACCAGGGTGACCGTGTGCTTGGCTGGGCTCGTCACCGTCCCACTGAGCTACGCCTACCTACAAGAGCGGCGCATTCACCGCGGCGAGTACTACCCGCTCCTGCTATTTGCGGCGACGGGCATGACGCTCCTCGGCTCCAGCGCAGATCTCATCATGGTCTTTATCGCCATCGAGATCTTGTCGTTGTCGCTCTATATCCTCTCGGGGTTTGCGAAGCGGGATCTCAACTCGCAAGAGTCAGCGCTGAAGTACTTCCTGCTCGGCGCGTTCTCGTCGGCGCTGCTGCTCTACGGCATCGCGCTCTGCTATGGCGTGGCCTCCACAACAAATATCCCCAAGGTCGGCGCTGCGCTCGCCACCCAGACATCCGGTGGCCTCGCTCTCGCCGCGATGGCTCTGCTGCTCGTCGGATTCGGGTTTAAGACCGCACTCGTGCCGTTCCACATGTGGACTCCCGACGTCTACCAAGGCGCCCCCACACCGGTGACAGGGTTCATGGCGGCGGCCACGAAGGCGGCGGCATTCGCCGCGTTCCTGCGGGTCTTCAGCGGTGCGTTCGGTGCCCTATCGTGGTCATGGGTCCCGGTCGTGTCCGTGATCGCGGTCGGCACGATGTTGTTCGGCGCGGTTCTCGCGATCGTTCAATCTGACCTCAAGCGCATGCTCGGCTACTCAGCGATTGCCCACGCGGGCTATGTGCTGATCGGCCTTGTTGCGGTGAGCAGTGAGGGTGTGAGCGGCGCGCTGCTCTACCTGCTCATCTACGCATTTATGTCGATTGGATCGTTTGGGGTGCTTGCGTTGCTTGAGCGGCGCAGCCACAAGGCAATGGCACTCGCTGACATTGCTGGTCTCGGCCGGCGTGACCCGGTGTCCGCTGCGCTCCTGGCGTTGTTCCTCCTCGCGCTCGCCGGGATCCCCGGCACTGCGGGGTTCATCGCAAAGTTCGCTGTATTCCGGGCAGGGGTTGAGGCAGGCCAATGGCCGCTCGTCGTCGTCGGCGTCATCTCCAGTGCGATCGCGGCGTTCTTCTATATCCGCGTCATTGTCGCGATGTTCATGGTGCCTGAGCCCGAGGACGTTCAGGCGCAGCCGGCGCAGGCGCGGTTGGCGTATACGCCGGGTATGACCGCCGGTCTGGCGGTGTCCGCGGCTGCGGTGATCCTGCTCGGGCTGCCCCTCGTCAGTCCTGCCGTCGAGTTCGCCCGCCAGGCTGCCACGCTCACCTCTTAGGCCATGGCGCTCTCCCCAGCGGTGATCGACGATCTCGCGCGTAAGGGCGCGGAGCGGGGCGTCGATCTACGTCCCGGCCTCGACCTCATCGAGGAGCGTCTGCGCACCCAGGTCGCGACTGAGCAGCCGTTTGTTCACCAGGCGTCCCGCTACCTCATCGACGCGGGTGGCAAGCGCTTCCGGCCGATGCTCGTGCTGCTCTGCGGGATGCTTGGCGGCGCCCCTGCCACCGACCCTGATCTCGTGAGCGCTGGAGTGATCGTCGAGCTTGTCCATTTGTCGACGCTGTACCACGATGATGTGATCGACGGAGCGACGGTCCGCCGAGGCCACGAGGCCGCCCACGTGAAATGGTCGAATACGGTCGCGATCCTCACCGGTGACTTTTTGCTCGCCCGGGCCTCCGAGCTGTCCGCGGCGCTGGGGGTCGAGGTGACGCGGATCATGGCCCGCACGATCGCCGATCTCTGCCAAGGTCAGATCCGCGAGGTCCACGGATCCGCCGCTGCTGCTGACCACGGCGCGGTGTGCCTAAGGCCTGACCGGAAGCACTACCTCAAGGTCATTGGCGAGAAGACCGCCTCGCTGATCGCGTCATCCTGCCGGTTGGGCGCGCTGCTGTCTGGCCAACCGCAAGGGGCGATCCAGACGCTTACCGACTATGGCTGGCGCCTGGGCATGAGCTTCCAAATCGCCGACGACCTGCTCGACATCACCAGCGAGCAGACCACCTCGGGCAAATTACCAGGCACTGACCTGCGTGAGGGGGTACGCACCCTGCCAGTGCTGCTCGCGTTGCAGGCAGATGGGCCAGACTCCGAGCTCGCCCATTTCCTCACTGATCCCACGGACGCAAACGTCGACCGTGCGCTCAAGATCCTCCGCACTCATCCCGCGATCGATTTGACCCGTGACGCCGCCCTTCTCCAAGTCACCAAAGCCAAGCTCGCCCTGAGCGAGTTGACTGCAGCTCCCGCGCTTGCGCCGGCCCTAGAAGGGTTGGTCTACCTAGCTGACCACGCCGCCACGCGCGTCACTTGATCCACCCATTGAGCCATCTGCCCCAACGCGATATCGTGGCCCGCCGCAGCGGACGCACGTCGTTGATGACCCTCGACGACCGCCACGGCCGGCTCGCAGCAGGTGGTGGTTCGAGCGCATGTTCCCGCGGGCTTGGCGGATGCCGCGCGTTTCGGTACGCTCACGCAACGTCAGTATGCTAGTCCGCAACCGCTGACGAGAACCGCTTACCGAGGGCATTTCTGCCGTATGTGTAGTTCGGCCACAAAAATGACTTGAAGTGTACGCCCTCAGAGGCTAGGAATACCAGCGCGTCTTTAGTACGTTAAGAATATTGTGCAAACGATCACAAGGACTCCGGGCGCTGACCCCACAGTGCCCTCTGACCTGCTCGACCTCTACTTCGCGGAGCTCGGGAAGGTCCGGCTGCTCACTGCCGAGGACGAGGTTCGCCTCGCAAAGGCGATCGAAGCTGGCCGTGACGCCGATGCCGAGTTGACTGATGCGGGCGATGACCAACCCGCAGAGCGTCGCGCTGAGCTTGAGCGGCTTGTGCGTGCGGGCCAGGCAGCCTTCGACCATTTCGTCGCTGCCAATCTGCGGCTTGTCGTCAGCGTCGCCTCGAAGTTCACCCGCCGGTCGCGCCTCAGCTTGGATGAGCTGATCCAGGAGGGGAACCTCGGTCTGATCCGCGCTGTCGAGAAGTTCGATTGGCGCCGTGGCTTCAAGTTCTCGACCTACGCGACGTGGTGGATCCGCCAAGCTATCCAGCGGGGCGTGGCGGCCAGCGAGACGACTATCCGCCTACCCGTGGCGGTGCACGACGCGCTTGTGAAGATCCGTGCCGCTCGGTCCCGCCTTGAGGCGGAGTTCGGCCATGAGCCGACCATCGAGGAGCTTGCCGAGGCCACCCGGCTTGAACCGGACAAGGTCCGCCATGCGCTGAATAGCGATCACGGCATGGCTTCCCTTGACCGGCGCGTGGGGCCGGACTCTGAGGACGCTGAGCTCGGCGACTTCATCGCTGTCTCCGACGACGACCCGGCCGACGAGGTTGTTGAGCGGCAGTTCATGTCTGGTTTGTTCGATCTTGCCCGTGAATGCCTCGACGACCGCAGCTGGTATGTCCTCCAGCGCCGTTTTGGCCTTGATGGTGCTGATGTCGCCACCCTCGATGTCCTGGGTAAGGAGCTTGGCCTTTCCCGGGAGTCCGTCCGCAAAATCGAGATTCGCGCTCTCCACGAGCTGAAGGTGGCGCTCGCCGCCTAAGCCCACTTGATCTGAGGGAGGCGGGGCTCCAAGCCCCGCCTTTCTCTTTGCGCGGCAGGCGCTGAGGAGAGGCCCCGCCCGTGCGCTGTATGGGTTGACAGGCGGCTGTATGGACGCAAACCTCGATACCGACGAGATCTTCTCCCTGGATTCGCCCGAACCCGCCAAGGGCTCGTCGCGTTCTCTCCATCGGTGGCGCAGTGCACAACTTGCCTTTGGCCCTGAGCAGCTTTGTTGGCCGAGAGCAGGAAACAACGGCGGTGGCCAAGCTTCTTGGCGCCATGCGCCTCGTCACGCTGACCGGGACGGCGGGGGTGGGCAAGACTCGGCTTGCCTTGAAGGTGGCCACCACCCTGGCTGAGGGCTATCCGGGCGGGGCCTGGCTCGTGGAGTTGGCGCCTGTGGCCGACCCCGTCTTGGTTCCTGCCGCAGTGGCCACGGCGCTAGGCGCGCGCGAACGACCCGGGCAGCCGTTGACCGAGACCCTGGCGAGCCACCTGCACCACCGCCGCATGCTCCTCGTGCTGGACAACTGCGAGCACCTGATCGATGCAGTTGCGGCGCTGGCCGAGGTGCTGCTGCGCGCCTGCCCTGACCTGCGCGTCCTCGCGACCAGCCGTGAGGCGCTCGGTATCCCAGGCGAGGCTGTCTGGCCGGTCCCGCCACTGGCGGCGCCCCCGCTTGACGACACCGCTCTTTCGTTGGGCGGCTATGAGGCGGTGCGCTTGTTCGTCGACCGGGCCGTAGCCGCGGAGCCGAGCTTCGCGCTCACTCCTGCCACAGCGCCTCCCGTAGCCGAGATCTGCCGGCGCCTGGACGGCATTCCCCTGGCGATCGAACTGGCCGCTAGCCGAGTCGCGGTGTTGACGCCCGTGCAGATCGCGGCACGTCTAGATGATCGCTTTGCGTTGTTGACCGGAGGGAGCCGTACCGCCTTGCCTCGCCAGCAGACGCTGCTGGCTGCCCTGGAGTGGAGCCACGATCTGCTCTCGGACCCTGAGCGGATGCTGTTGCGGCGCCTGCCGGTGTTCGCTGGCGGCTGCACGCTTGAGGCGGCTGAACAGGTTTGCGCCTACGGCGGCCTCGAGCCCCATCAAGTGTTTGGCCTACTCGCGGGGCTGGTGGCCAAGTCGCTGGTGGTCGCCGATACCTCCAGGGCAGAGGCTCGTTACCACCTCCTGCAGAGCATCCGCCGCTACGGCGCCATGAAACTCGTCGAGGCGGGGGAGGAGCGGGCGCTGCGCGAGCGCCATGCCGCCTGGTGCGCCAGGCTGGTCGAGCTGGCTGAGCCCGAGCTCATGGGCGCCCAGCAGGCGGTGTGGTTCGAGCGACTGGACGCTGAGTACGCCAACCTCAGAGCCGCGCTTCGATGGGGCTTGACCTCAAGGCAACGGGACCTGGGCATGCGGTTGGCTGCGGGGCTGGCGGTGTTCTGGAGGGTACGCGGCTACCTCAGCGAAGGCCGGGAGTGGCTAGAGCAAGCGCTGTCGGCGGGCGCAGAGGCGCCAAGGGCCCTGCGAGTCAAGGCCCTGTGGGGTGCGGGCTGGTTGGCGACATGGGTAGGCGACTTCGCCGTCGCGACTGCGGCTGGGAGGGAGAGCCTGGCCCTTGCGCGGAAGCTTGGTGACACGAAGGGCGCCGCCCGGGCGCTCTTCCTGCTCGGCGGCGGTGCGTTGATCCAAGATCCCGTGACCGCCCCGCCCCTGCTCCAGGAGAGCGTCGCGCTGGCACGGCAGGCGCGAGACCGATGGTGCCTCGCTGGCGCGCTTGGCGTTTTGGGTTTTGCTGAGTGCTTCCAGGGTGAGTGCGCGGCGGCGCGCTCACCGCTTGAGGAATGCGTCGCGATCGCCCGTGACGCAGATGATAAGCAGGGTCTCTGCTTCGGGCTGATCGGGCTCGGTTACGCCGCGCTTCAAGAGGGCAACGAGGTGTCGGCGGTGCAGCCCTTGCGGGAAGGGCTGGCGGTCGCCCGTGAGCTGGGCGATCCTCTCTGGACGGGCCTCGCCCTGCTCTTCCTCGGGGAGCTCGCCCGGATCCAAGGCGAGTACTGCCGGGCACGGACCCTTATGGAGGAGGGTCTGGACCCTATCCGAGAGCTCGGGTTCCGCTGGGCTTTTGCTACCGCGTTGCTGTACTTGGGGAGGGTTGTGCAGGCGGAGGGGGACCTGGCCGCTGCGAGCCGCCTTTTCCCAGAGGCGCTTCCCGTCGCGCACGCAACAGGCCAGAAGCGCATCGTTGCCCAGGTGCTCCTAGGCCTGGGCGAGTGCGCTCAGGCCCAGCACGACCCGGCCGCCGCGCGCGCCCAATTCGACGAGGCGCTCGCGTTCGCCCGTGGCAGCGGAGCCAAAGACCTCATCGCCGAGTCGCTGTATCGCCTCGGCAACCTTGCCGCGTCACAAGATGATTCTCAGCGGGCAGAGGCCTTGCACCACGAGGCCCTCCGCCTGAGAGGTGAGATCGGGCGCCTGCCTGGTGTAAGCGCGTCCCTGGAGGCGCTGGCCGGTCTCATGGCGGAGCAGGGCCGCAGTGAGCATGCGGCGCGCATAGTGGGCGCAGCGCATGCGCTCCGGGAGGCGCACGCCTGCCCCCGACCGCCGTGGGAGCAGCCTGGCTATGACCGCGCCATCGCGCTGATCCAAGAGCGGCTCTCGCCTGAGGAGTTCATGGATGCGTGGGCGCAAGGAGCGGCGCTGTCGATGGCCGAGGCAGTGGCCTATGTCGCGAAAGGGCGCGGCCCCCGCCAGCGTCCATCGACCGGCTGGGCGAGCCTGACAGAGGCGGAGCGCAACGTCATCCACCTGCTGGCCGAGGGCCTGACCAACCGCGAGATAGGCGAGCGGCTGTTCATCTCCCCGCGCACCGTTCAGACCCACCTGTCTCATGTGTTCGCGAAGCTCAGCGTCACCTCCCGCAAACAACTCGCCCGCGAGGCGGCTCAACACGGCCTATAGGCAACCCCCGCCTGCGCTTAGGCCATCCGCATCCTTGGATATAGGCCACCGTGGCGGATGTTTCCCTTCCCCACTTGGGCGACTTTCTCCCTCTCAGGAGGTAGTCGAATGGCCGTACACCACAGCAATGATCAAGGCAATGACGACATCAAGCGCAGTGCCACCGGGGTGGCCGAGCTTGTGCGATCCGCTGCCGCGGGCGACGAGGCCGCTTGGGAGGCGATCGTGGCCCGGTACAGCGGGTTGCTCTGGCACGTGGTGCGCGCTCATCAACTGAGCCACAGCGAGGCCGCCGATGTCGTGCAAACCACCTGGTTGCGCCTCGTGCAGCACGTGGGGCAGATCCGCGAGCCGGAGACAGTTGGGGCGTGGCTGGCGACCACGGCACGGAGGGAAGCGCTGCGGGCGCTTCGCCGAATCAACCGGGAGTTCCCAAACGACGATGCCAATCATCTGGAAGCCATGGATAGGCATGAGGAAGATCCAGAGGCGCATGTGCTCACAACTGAGGTGGAGCGCATGCTTTGGCGTTGCGTTGACGCCCTGCCCGAGCGTTGCAGGAGGCTGCTACGGCTGCTCATGGCCGATCCGCCAGCGACTTACGAGGAGATCAACGCGGTCATGGACATGCCAGTCGGCAGCATTGGCCCGACCCGGGCTCGTTGCCTGCAATGCTTGCGACGCTCGATTGAGCGGACCGGGATCTTGGCGGACTCATAAGGCATCGACGCGCTGGGGGCTTACGCGAGCGAGCGTGGCAAGGTAGGTCTCCGCAGCCCTACCCTTGCGGCAGCCCTATCCTCAGACTCACGACGTGCGGAGAGCCGCTCCTCAGGGGTGTCGTACACTGACGCGGACGGTGGAATCCCTCGCACATGTCGGTCTGATTCCTGCGTCGGCTCCCGGAGTCGTTCATGACTAGGCTGTGGGAGCGGACCTGCGTACGGTGCGGTCCAAGGTCCAAGGAGTGTCATGCCCGAGTACTACCAAGCCTACGGGACGGTCATCGCGCTTGTAATCGCGGGGATCGCGCTCGTGGCGGTTGCATTCACGCTGAACCGGTTGGTCAGCCCTAAAAAGTGGTACGGGGCCAAGCGGACGACGTATGAGTGTGGCCTGGATCCCGTCGGTGTCGGCTGGTCGCAGACCCACATCCGGTACTACCTGTTCGCGTTCATGTTCGTCGTGTTTGACGTCGAGACGCTGTTTGTCTTCCCGTGGGCGAACGTGTTGGGCGACACCCAAGGCCCTCAAGAATTTATGCTCATGGTCATGCTCGTCTTCCTATTTTTCGTGACCATCACGTTGCCCTACGAGTACAAGAAGGGCGTGCTGAAGTGGGTCTAATCGACAAGGTCGACGTCCCCCAGCCGCTCAAGTTCGTTCTCAACTGGGGCCGTAAGTACAGCCTGTGGGTGTTCAATTTCGGCCTCGCCTGCTGCGCGATCGAGTTCATCGCAACCTCGGCGTCTCGCCACGACTTCATCCGTCTCGGAGTGATCCCGTTCGCGCACGGGCCACGGCAGGCCGACTTGCTCGTCGTCGCTGGCACCTTGACTGACAAGATGGCTCCGGCGATCCGGCGGCTCTACGACCAGATGCCGGAGCCCAAGTACGTGATCAGCTTCGGATCGTGCTCCAACTGCGGAGGTCCGTACTGGGATAGCTACTCGGTCACCAAGGGCGTGGACCAGATCATCCCGGTAGATGTCTACGTGCCTGGCTGCCCACCCCGCCCCGAGGCGCTCCTCGACGGGATCATCACCTTGCAGAAGATGATCCAGGGCGAGTCACTTAAGGACCGTTATGCGGAGCGCGCTGCCCGGCTCCCAGTCGTCGCCGGTGGCGGGGACCCGACACGCCACCCGGCCGATGACCCGATGTAGCGAGCATATGCGCCGATGACGCCGACCGAGCTGGCGGACTACCTCCGCGACACGCTAGGTGAGAAGGTTACGGAGACGAAGGTCGCCTACGGCCAGCTGACCGTGACTGTCACGCCCGACGCTCTGCCAGAGGTTACGCGGGTCTGCAAGGAGGACTCCGCGCTGTGGTTTGACTTCTTCGACTTCCTGGCCGGCGTGGACGAGCGCGATGCCGGGTTCTCTGTCGTCATCCACCTCTACTCGGTCAGCCACCGCCACCACATCACACTCCGCGCGCTCGCGCCTGGCGGTCGCGAGGCGCCAAGGCTCCCGACGCTCACAGGCGTGTACCGGGGCGCGAACTGGCATGAGCGCGAGGCCTATGACATGTTCGGCATCGAGTTCACTGGCCATCCCGGACTCCTGCCACGGATCCTCACCGTCGAGAACTTCGAAGGCTTCCCGCTGCGCAAGGAGTTCCTCCTGTCCAGCCGCGAGGCCAAGCCGTGGCCGGGCGCGAAGGAGCCGGAGGAGCGTAAGGAGCACGACGAAACGCCAGTGGCTGGCGCCACGGGCAGCCTGCCGATCTCCGTCGAGGACAAGGCAGCGACTGCGAAGGCCAAGGCCGAGCGCGCAAAGGCGAAGGCCGCCGAGATGCGTAAGCAGAAGGCTGCCGAGCGAGCGGCAGCCGCCGGCTTGTCACCGTCCACGCAGCCCGAGCCAGAGACCCCGCCCGAGCAGGATCCGTTCAGCGCTGCCGAGATGGCCGGTACTGCGATCGCGAAAGACGCCGCCGCTGGTGCCGTCCAGGGCGACGTCGCCGTTGGCGCTCCTGGCGACCTCCCTGGAGTGGACCAGCCCGTCGAAGATCCCGCCGCCGAGGCTGCCGCAGCAGAAGGCGCCCCGCCTACGCCCAGCGGCGCTCCAGGCATTGAGGCTGAGGGCCGCCACGGCGGTGCTGGGCCCGGCGCTCGGGATGAGAGCGAGGATCAGCCGTGAGCCGGATGGCGGTGGTCTGGATATGAGCGACACGCTGGCTCGTACCGGCACCGGGATGCTGCCCGGCGGGCCGGGTGAGGGCATGCTCGTCGAGGTCCGCGGTGAGAGCGACCTCCGCACGCAGGACATGAACCTCAACATCGGGCCACAGCATCCGGCCACGCATGGGGTGCTGCGGGTTGTGATCGATCTCGATGGCGAGAAGATCTGCAGAGCGAGGCCGATCATCGGCTACATGCACCGTGGGTTCGAGAAGCTCGCGGAGGCGCGTGACTACCGGCAGATCATCGCGCTTGTCAACCGGCACGACTGGCTCTCGGCGTTCTGCAACGAACTCGGCGTCGCGATTGCGGTTGAGCGGATGATGGAGTTGGAGGTGCCTGAGCGCGCACAGTGGATCCGCGTGCTTATGGCCGAGTGGAACCGGGTGCTCAACCACTTGATGTTTATCGGCTCATTTGCCCTTGAGCTCGGCGCGATCACCCCAGTGTTCTTTGCCTTCCGCGAGCGCGAGGACATCCAGAATCTCATGGAGTCGGCGACCGGCGGCCGGCTTCACTTCACCTACAACCGCGTCGGTGGCTTGAAGGAGGACCTGCCGCGCGGATTCTGTAAGGCGAGCAGGGCGATGGTCGCAAACGTCCGGGTGCGGACCCGGGAGTACCGCGATCTGCTTGAGGGCAACGAGATCTTCAAGGCGCGCACAAAGGGCGTCGGGATCCTGGAGCCCGAGGTCGCGCTCGACTACGGGGTGTCGGGGCCGACCCTCCACGCAAGCGGCGTACCTGAGGACGCTCGTGTCACGGAGCCGTACTGCCGCTACGACAAGGTCGATGTCAGGATCCCGCTCGGCACGCAAGGTGACAGTTACGATCGCTTTGCCTGCCTGCTTGGCCGCATCGACGCCAGCCTTGAGATTATCGATCAGGTGCTTGACAACATCCCGCCAGGCCCGGTCAACGTGAAGCTGCCGAAGACCGTCAAGGCCCCCGAAGGCGAGATCTACGTTCGCACCGAGAACCCGCTCGGCCAGGGTGGCTACTACTTAGTGAGCGACGGGAAGAAAGCTCCGTGGAGGCTGAAGATGCGCACCCCGTCGTTTAGTAATATCCAGATGATCCCGTATCTTCTGGAAGACGCCCTAGTACCGGACATGATCGCGATTCTCGGCAGCGTGTTTTTCGTCGTTGGCGACATCGACAGATAAGAGCCGGATAGATAATTGGACTCATTTCTGACCCTCGACAACCTCTGGCTCGGGCTGATCCTGAAGCTCGGCTTGATGATTGGCTTCTTCCTCGTTGCCCCGCTGGTCATTGGCTATATCGAGCATAAGGGGCTCGCGCACATGCAAGCGCGGCTCGGCCCGATGGAGGCGGCGTTCCACGGCATCGGGCAGCTGCCGGCGGATGGGATCAAGTTCATCCAGAAAGAGGATGTGATCCCGGCGAACGCCGACCGCTGGGTATTCTCGCTTGCTCCGGGGGTGGCGCTCGTCCCTGTGCTCGTCGTCCTCGCGGTGATCCCGTTTGGGCCGGGGTTGTTTGCGGAGAACCTTGATGTCGGGATCTTCTTCGCGCTCGCGGTTTCGTCTGTGGGGGTGATTGGGATCCTCATGGCGGCGTGGGCCAGCGCGAACAAGTTCTCGCTTATGGGCGGGATCCGGGCCGCGGCCCAGCTCATCGCCTACGAGTTGCCACTGGTGCTCGCCGCCGCGGCGGTGGTGCTGCAGGCGGGCACGATGTCGCTGGTCGGGATCGTTGAGGCGCAGAACACGTTCCGCCTATTCGGTGCAATCCCGGTGCCGTATGCGGTTCCGCAGGCTGTGGGGCTGGTCCTGTTCTTCGTCGCCGCGCTTGCTGAGTTGTCCCGCCCGCCGTTTGACATGCCGATCGCGGACTCTGAGATCATCTTCGGCCACATGACCGAGTACACCGGGCTGCGCTACGCGTTCTTCATGCTCGCGGAGTATGCGGGGATCGTTGTCCTGTCGGCGCTCGCGACGGTGCTGTTCCTCGGTGGCTGGTATCCGTGGCCAGGCGTACCACTCCCGTCGTCGTCCATCGGACCCCTCTCCGGAGAGTTGGTTGCCGCGCTCGCTGGGTTCGCGGTGACGTTCGCGAAGATCGTGATGCTCGCGTTTGTGATGATCTGGTTCCGTGCCACCTTCCCACGGCTGCGCGAGGACCAGCTCCAGCGCGTGTCATGGCTGATCTTCATTCCACTCGCCATCCTTAACATCGTCGTTGTCGCGATCTTCAAGGTGGTGTCGTAAGCACCATGACGACCATCGAGAACCCCCCTGCGGGGCACCCTCACTCCCCGCCGCGGATCGGGCTGCTTAAGGGTTTGGCGGTGACCCTTAAGACGATGCTCAGGCCGGCAACGACGGCGCAATACCCGCACGTCAAGCCCGACCTGCCACCCCGTACCCGCGGTGTCATCGCGTTGATGGATGAGAACTGCACCGTCTGTATGCTCTGCTCCCGCGAGTGCCCGGACTGGTGCATCTACATTGACTCGCACAAGGAGGTCACCCCCCCGAAGGAGGAGGGCGCGCGGGCGCGGACGCGCAACGTGCTCGACCGTTTCGCGATCGACTTCGCGCTCTGCATGTACTGCGGGATCTGCATCGAGGTCTGCCCGTTCGACGCGCTGTTCTGGTCGCCAGAGTTCGAGTACTCGACGTACTCCCTCCAAGAGCTGACCCACGAGCAAGAGCAGTTGCGCGCATGGATGGACACCGTCCCTCCACCGCCAGAGCTAGAGGAGGGCGCTCTGCTGCCCAAGGAGGTCACCGACGGCCTCGCTGCCGCGCGCAAGGCTGCCGAGGCGGAGGCGGCCAAAGCGGTCACCCCAGCCAAAGCCGGTGCGCCTGCCGCTGCGGCTACGAAGGCCGGTGGCGCGAAGACCGCCAAAAGGCCACAGGACGACATCCACGTCGAGGCGCAAATCGACCAGGCGGTCTTTGACCAGCTCATCGCGGAGGGCAAGAGCGAGCGGGTCGCTCGCGCCAAGGCGAAGGCTGCGTATGTCCGCAAGGAGAAGGCCCGCATCCTCGCTGAGCGGGGTGAGGGTAGTGCGTAACCGCTCTTTTTCCCTTCGTTGTCACGCCAGGGGCGCTGCTCAGGAGGGTCGTGTGTGACTGTCCCAGATCTGGTGATGCTCATCGTCGCGGTGCTCGGTGGCGCGGCGGCAATCCTGGTCGTGACTGCCCGGAACGTCGTGCATGCGGCGTTGTACCTCGTCGTGACGCTGCTCGCGGTGGCAGGCACATTCCTCGTGATCGGGGCCGAGTTTCTCGCCTGGACCCAGGTGCTTATCTATGTTGGCGCAGTCGTTGTGCTCATCTTGTTCGGGCTCATGCTCACCAGAGCGCCAATCGGGCCGAGCGCTGAGGAGGGCGATGGCAAACGCCTCGCGCTCGCCGTGAGCGTCGCCCTATTCGCCTTCCTCGTCATGATGATTTTTCGAGCGTTCGGCGCCACGACGCTCCCCCTAAGTGTCACCCGCACCGCCCAGCTCGGCGAGGTGCTCTACGTCCACTGGGCGTTTCCGTTTATGACGCTCGGTTTCTTCCTGACGGTCGCCTTGGTCGGCGCGATCATCCTTGCCCGCAAGGAGGAGGGCGAGGGTCCTGAGCCGCAGCTCGATCCTGGGCTGGCGACCGACCGGCCGCAGCCCGCGCCGACCGACGTGTCCACTACGCCGGGAGTCACCCGGCCGAGCGAGGAGATCACCGTGGGGGAGGGGTCGACCCGCGCAGGGGTCACTGGCGGAGAGGGCTCGTCCTAATGCAGGCGGTCTACCCGCTCACGTTCGCTGCGCTCTTGTTCTGCGTCGGAGTCTACGGAGTGCTGTCCCGGCGCAACGCGGTGCTCGTGCTCATGAGCGTCGAGTTGATGCTGTCAGCCGTGACGATCAACCTTGTCACCTTCGGTCAGCTCGTAGGCGACTCGATCCTCGCCGGGCAGTCGTTCGCGCTGTTCGTGATCGCGATGGGCGCGGCCGAGGTCGGGGTTGGCCTCGCGATCATCCTCCTGCTCTACCGCAACCGGGCGACCGTCAACATCGACGACGCTGACCTCATGAAGTACTGAGAGGCCTGCCTTGATCAACACCGAGCGCATTGGCCCGGCTCTCCTCCACGAGGCCGGGCAGTCCGTATTGCAGTGTGAGCAGAGCCAGCGGTCTTAGGAGCAGCGATGCTGTCGGACTACGCCTGGCTCATCCCCGCGCTGCCCGCGGCGGCGGTGGTCATCATTATGCTGTTCGGCAAGCGGATGCCGAAACAGGGCGCCGAGGTAGGGATCACCGCGGTTGGCCTTGCGTTCCTGCTCTCGGTTGCTGTCGCGGTCGAGGCGTTTGGCGCGAACGTCCAAGCCGCAGCGGTCGCGCACGGCGGGCATAGCGCTGCGTCCTTCCTCAACGAGCGCGCGGTTGCGCTGACGCCGATTGGGTCTGGCTTCGACATTGAAGCCGGTATCCGCATCGATGGGCTCGCCGCAATGATGTTCTTGCTCGTGACATTCGTGAGCCTGATGGTGCAGATCTACTCAACTGGCTACATGCACGGCGATCCGAGATATACCTATTTCTTCTTGCTGCTGTCACTGTTTACCTTCTCGATGCTCCTTTTGGTCATTGGCAATAACCTGTTCATGGTGCTGATGGGCTGGGAGCTCGTCGGCGTGTGCAGCTACCTCTTGATCGGCTTCTGGTGGGAGGAGAAGATCAACTCCGACGCTGGCATCAAGGCGTTCCTCACCACGAAGTTCGGCGATGTCGGGCTGATTGTGGGCATCATCGCGCTCTGGTCGATGTTTCGTACGTTCAATATTGGCGCCGTCATCGAGGGAGTCGAGGCGGGGATCCAGGCTGGTGGCGTGCCGCTCGACCGCGGCCTGCTCACGTTCGCGCTGATCGCATTATTTACCGGCGCGATCGGCAAGTCCGCGCAGTTCCCGCTCCACACCTGGCTGCCAGATGCGATGGCCGGCCCAACCCCCGTGTCCGCGCTAATCCACGCCGCGACGATGGTGACCGCTGGCGTGTTCATCGTCGCCCGGCTCTACCCAGTCTTCCAGGCGTCGCCGACTGCGATGGCAGTGGTCGCGATTATTGGCGCGATCACGCTTTTCTCAGCTGGCTTGCTCGCGCTTGTCCAGGACGACGTAAAGCGTGTCCTCGCCTACTCAACAGTGTCGCAGCTTGGTTACATGATCGCGGCGTTGGCGTTTAGCTATACCGCTGGGATCTTCCACCTATTTACCCATGGTTTTTTCAAGGCGTTACTGTTCCTCGGGGCTGGCTCGTTGATCCACGCGGTCCACTCGAACAACATGAGCGACATGGGGGGCTTGCGTAGGCTCATGCCCGTGACCTTCTGGACATTCCTCATCGGCTCGGCGGCGCTTGCTGCGCTCCCGCCACTCGCCGGCTTCTGGTCAAAGGATGAGGTTCTCGCGGGTGCGCTCGGTGCAGGCGGCTACACGGGCAACGTTGTGCTCGCGCTTGGCGCGCTCGGCGGGATGCTTACCGCGTTCTATATGACCCGCGCGCTCTACCTCGTCTTTGCGGGTGAGTACCGCGGGGCAGGGCGCCCGCACGAGAGCCCGCCAGCCATGCGCTGGCCCCTGGTGGCCCTGGCCGTGCCCGCAGCACTCATCGGGTTCATCAACCTGCCGTTCGAGTTCGCGCACCCGAAAGGGTTCGCGGCCTGGACGATGTTCAGCCTTGAGTACTTCGAGGAGCATGGGGCCGAGTTCGTCCTCTGGCTCGCAGGCCTCTCGACGCTGCTCGCGTTGGTTGGCTTCCTCGCCGGGCGGGCGCTCTACCGCGGCTCACCATCGCTGGCCGCGGACCCAGTGCTCAATCTCGGGGTGTTCACGCGCGTCCTGGAGAACCGCTACTACCTCGATCACCTCTACACCGATCTGATCGTCCGGGCCGCGGTCCGGGGGAAGCTCGCGACGCTCGCGTACTGGCTCAACGACCACGTGATAGACCGGATTGTTTTCCTCGCTGGCGTCGGGACCTCGCGGCTCGGCAAGGCGACGTACGACTACGCCGACCAGAAAGGCATTGACGGCGCGGTCAACGGCATCGGCGTGTCGACAAACTGGTCCGGGGGTCTGATCAAGTTCGCCCAGAGTGGCAACGTCCAGCTGTACGCCGGCGCGTTGTTCGTCGGCGTCCTCGTATTCGCTGTGCTGTTCGCGATGGGCTAGAAGAGGTTGCTGGGGATGCGTACGCAGCGCATCGGCTGCAGGTGCGAGCGGAGCCCTCAGTCTTTAGAAGCGTGAGGAGGAAATCCGTATGTGGCATGAGGTGGCGCTCACGATCGCGGTGTTCTTGCCGCTGGTTGGCGCCGGGATCGTCGCGCTGATCCCGAAAGCCCGGGAAGAGCTGTCCAAGCCCGTAGTTCTGGTGATCTCGTTAGCCGGCTTCTTGCTGTCCCTCGGGATCCTCGCGGGCTACGACTGGAATGCCCGAGGTCTGCAGTACGAGGTCAACGTGCCATGGATCCAGGCGATCGGCGCCCGGTACCACGTGGCCATCGACGGCATCAGCCTGCCGCTCTTCGTCCTCACTTACCTCCTCACGTTCCTCTGCGCTGTCTACATCTTCCAGCACCTCGAGGAGCCGGGAAAGCCGAAGGCGTTCGGAGCGCTCATGCTCCTCCTTGAGACTGGCATGGCAGGCACCTTCATCGCCTTCGATCTGATTCTCTTCTTCGTGTTTTGGGAACTCGTGCTCGTCCCGATGTACTTCATGATTGGGATCTGGGGTGGTGAGCGCCGCGAGTATGCGGCGGTGAAGTTCTTCCTTTACACGCTGTTCGGCTCGGTGTTTATGCTCGTCGCGTTCCTCGCGGTCTACTTCACTGCTCAGCCGCATACGTTCGACATCGTTGAGCTGACGAGGCAGGGTGCATTCGGCGTGTTCCCTCCCGAGTTTCAACGGCTCGCGTTTCTGGGGATGTTCCTCGGGTTCGCGATTAAAGTGCCGATGTGGCCGTTCCATACGTGGTTGCCCGACGCGCACACCGAGGCGCCGACGGTCGGCTCCGTGCTGCTTGCCGGAATCCTGCTGAAGATGGGCACATACGGGTTCGTGCGGATCGCGCTGCCAATCCTCCCTGATGGCGCGTTGGCTTTTGCGCCGATCATCGCGGTGCTTGCGGTGATCGCTATCCTCTACGGTGCACTCTGCTGCCTGGCCCAGACTGACCTCAAGCGGTTGATCGCATTCAGCTCTGTTGGCCATATGGGCTTTGTGATGCTGGGTATCGCAACCCTCACGCCGATCGGCATCAACGCGGCGATCTTTGGCATGGTCGCCCACGGCATCATCACTGGCATGCTGTTTTTCATTGCTGGCAGCGTGAAGGAGCGCTATCACACCCGGCTCATCTCTGACATCGGCGGCGGCATGCTCCAAACTATGCCGCGCATGGGGGTGATCCTTACATTCGTCGCGATCGCGAGCCTCGGCCTGCCTGGCCTTGCTGGCTTCCCTGGCGAGTTCACCGCGCTGCTCGCATCGTTCAGCCCTGCCTCCGGCCTCGTCGACGCTGGGCACCTCACGCTGTTCCGCGTCCTTATGGTGCTTGGCGCCTTCGGCACGTTACTCACGGCGGGCTACTTTCTGTGGATGCTCCAGCGGGTGAACATGGGCCAGGCGCCAGCGCGATGGAAACAGGTCCGGCTCGGAGATGTGTCGGTGATTGAATGGGGCACCTGGCTACCGCTGCTGCTCATGACCTTCCTCTTCGGTGTCCTGCCATTTCTGATCTGGGGCATCACGACTGCTGACGTAAATGCCCTCGCCCGCACGTTCGCTGGTTAGCGGCATGGACACTACGATCGACTGGTTCGGGCTCGCTCCCGAGATCACGTTGCTAGTGACTGCGCTGGTGGTCTTATTAGTCGAGCCGTTCGTGCCCAGCGCCCGCAAGCGTGTGATGTGCCCACTCTCGATAATCGGCGTGATCGCCTCGCTCATATGGGTCATCGCGTTAGCTGTAGATGGGACGCGGCGGACATCGTTCGGGCAGATGTTTGTCATTGACTCATATGCGCTGCTGCTGAAAGTATTTTTCCTGGGTACCGCCCTGTTCGTGCTGTTCGTCAGCTACCGGTATTTCCAGGAGATACGAACCTATCAGGGCGAGTACTATTTCTTGCTCCTAGCCGCGTTTCTGGGCATGCTCCTCATGCCGAGCGCTCGGGACCTCGTGATGATCTTCGTCGCGCTCGAGCTGGTGAGCGTCCCGGGGTTCGTTATGGCGGGGTTGCGGAAGTTTGATCTGCGCTCCAACGAGGGCGCGCTGAAATTTTTCCTGATCGGCGTGCTGTCAGTCGCGGTCTTGCTGTTCGGCCTGTCGATCATCTACGGTTTCACCGGCACAACAGACTTGGTGGGGATCGCCGAGGGGCTCGCTGGGTTAGAGCGCCAGCCGTTGGTGCTCGCGAGCATGATGTTCATCATCGTGGGATTCGGCTTCAAGATCTCGGCGGTGCCGTTCCACTTCTGGGCACCTGACACGTATGAGGGCTCGCCGATCCCGGTTACCGCATTCTTGTCGGTCGCGTCGAAGGCCGCCGGGTTCGCAGGGCTTTTGCAGGTATGCTTCGTCGCCTTCGAGCCACTGGCGGATGTGTGGGCGCCGGTGCTCGGGATCATCGCGGTGCTCACGATGACGCTCGGCAACCTAACTGCGCTGCAGCAGCGCAACATGGTCCGGCTGCTCGGCTACTCATCGATCGCCCATGCCGGCTACATGATCGTGCCGTTCGGCTTGGTCAAGCCGGGTGAGGTCACCGTGAACACCGCGGCGTTCTCGGCGGTGCTGCTCTACCTGCTCGCCTACTCGGTGATGAACATCGGCGCATTCGCCGTCGTCACGGCTGTTGCCCGGGAGCATCCCGGCCGGCAGGTCAGTGACTACGCCGGTCTCGGGCAGCGCGCTCCTGGCCTGGCCATCGCGCTGACGATGTTTGTGCTGTCGCTTGGCGGGCTCCCGCCGCTTGTCGGGCTATGGGCGAAGTTCTTCGTGTTCCGCGCTGCGGTCACGGCGGGGACTGGGTTCACGTACTTCCTCGCTGGCGCGGTCGTCGTGAACTCGGTGATCGCGATGTTCTATTACCTTGCCATCGCCCGGACGATGTGGATGGACCAACCGGTTCACGCTGACCGCATCCGCCCCGGCTTCGCCTTGGCCATGGCGGTCAACACACTCGCCGTCGCTGCCCTGGTTGTGGGCGTCTTCCCTGATCTGTTCGGCGCCTTCGCGAACGTCTCGACCCTCGTCGCCGCTGCGCCGTAGCTTGACCAGAGTTTTACCAGGCGCCGTCAGGCTGGCCGGTATCGTGGGCTGAGGGCGAGATACCCGGCTCGCTGATACGAAGGAGTTGTGACCCGAGCGATGTTCAAGTCGTTCAAGACGTTTGTGTTGCTCGCTGCCCTATCGGGCTTAATGCTGTTCGTTGGGCACAGCTTTGGCGGGACCGGCGGTCTGTGGATTGCGCTGCTATTAGCGCTAGTGATGAACGTCGGAACTTACTGGTTCTCTGACAAGCTCGCGATCAAGATGGCGCGCGGACGTGAGGCCCCCCCAGCTGAGTATCCGTGGTACCACGCGATGGTACAGGATCTTTCGACACGGGCGGGTAAACCGATGCCGAGGCTTTACGTGTCACCGTCCCCGCAACCTAACGCGTTTGCCACGGGCCGAAACCCTCGACACGCCGCAGTATGCGTAAATCAAGGGCTGATCGACATCCTTGACCGTGATGAGATGGAGGGCGTGCTCGCCCACGAGTTGTCGCACGTCTACAACCGCGACATCCTTATCGGTACGATCGCGGCGACGATCGCGACTGCGATTACCTTCCTTGCTCGGCTCGCGTGGTTCATTCCGATCGGCGGCTCAGACGACGACGGCTACAATCCGTTCGCTCAGTTGCTCATGCTCTTTCTCGCCCCAGTCGCCGCGATGCTCATCCAGTTCGCGGTCACCCGTAGCCGCGAGACGCAGGCGGACACCTCCGGCGCGCATCTCTGCGGGAAGCCACTCGCGCTTGCGAGCGCACTACAGAAGCTTGAGGCTGGAGGCAAGGCCCGGGCGCGCCTCGGCGGCACCCCAGCCGAGGCCTCCCCGGCATTCCAGTCCCTCTACATCAGCGCGCCATTCGGTGGCGCCGCCGCTGGGCTCGGCAATCTCTTCCGCACCCACCCAAAGACGGAAATCCGTGTCGCTAACCTCCAGCAGATCGCTCGACGGATGGGTCACATCGCTTGATCACTTATGGCGTAAGAGGACCGTTGCTCTTTTGAGGAAGGCCCCAGGCGCTACTTGTAGTTCGTAAAACGCAGCGGGAGGTCCTGGTCGTTCTCGCGGAGAAGGTCCTGGACCTCTTGGAGTTGGTCTTTGCTCTTGCCTGACACGCGGAGCTGGTCACCTTGGACCGCGACTTGCACCTTGAGTTTTGAGGCCTTGATGAGTTTGACCATCTCGCGGGCCTTGTCAGTAGGAATACCATTCGCGAGCGAGATCTCCAGCCGGTAGACTCCCCGCCCGCCCGGTTTGGGCTCGTCGTAATCAAGCGCTTTCAGGCTGACTTTGCGGCGGACGAGCTTGTCCTTCAGCACGTCAAGCGCGGCCATCACGCGGCCCTCGGAGTTGGCGGTGATCAGGATCTGCTCGCCCGCCCATGCGACTTGAGCCCCCGTGCCCTTGAAGTCGAAGCGTTGCTTGATCTCCTTTGCTGTCTGGTTGATCGCATTGCTCACCTCCGCCCGGTCGACCTGCGCGACAACATCGAAGCTAGACTCGGCCATCGTGGCTACCTCCTTCCTGCATGGCCGATGCGATCACGCCTGCTCCACACCTGCCAACGGTTAGCGATTAGGAGGCCGAGGATAATTCATTGCTCTGATCGAGGAAAGATATTAAATGCGTAGTTGAGCTACTCAATACTTGGCTGGTGGTGGGAGGAGGATTCGAACCTCCGTAGGCTGAGCCGGCGAATTTACAGTCCGCTCCCTTTGGCCACTCGGGCATCCCACCGAGCGGCGCAATGGTAGACGCCGAGGCTAGATCGGGCAACCCTGCAGTAAGCCTGCGTGATTCCAATATGGGGATAGGGAATCATGTGCGCTTGGCTGGGGCGGTAGCCTGGGCTGGCGCTGTGGCCGCCTCCTTCGCCAGCCGCAGCAAGAGCCGCTGGGCCAAGGAGCCGTCGAGGTCGCGTAAGCGTGGGTCCCGGGCGGCGCTAGAGCCAGCGATTTGCAGCACCAGCGTGGCGAGCCGCGCGCGGCGTTGGAGCGGGCTCGCGCTCAGCTCAAGGCTTGCCAGGCGCGTGACCGGCACGAACGCGGTGCGCCGGACTAAGGCGCCGGCACGAGCGACGACCACGCCCTCGCGCTCTGCCTGGCCAAGGGCGCGGTACGCGGCCACCGTCCAGGCCACGAGCGGCGCGAGGAGTGTGAGCGCCAGGAAACCCGCCACTCCAAACCCTCCCACCGCTCCCGCCGTCGCCGCGAGCGCAACGAGCGCAACGAGCGCTGCCCGAACGATCCGCCGCCTCCGAGCGCGGGCTGGCATGGGCTCCAACGGCGCGCTGCCAATGCCCTCTAGGCCGAGGACACGCTCGACAAGCGCGAACGCTTCCTCACGCCGCCCTAACGGCAACAGCACACCGGTCTGCTGAGCCTCCGCTCCAGGCCGCCCTGCCACCTCGACTCTGACCGCGGCCAGGCCGAGTAGCTGGCGAACGGCGTTCTCTTCCACCCTCACGGCTTGGATCCGGCGGGCTGGGATGGTGTCCAGGCGCTGTTCGAGCAATCCCCGCCGTAGAAGCAGCGTTCCGTCGTCGTGCATGAGCGTGAAGCCCCAGTAGGCGACGGCGGTGGCGGCAACCGAGATCAGGAAGGCCGCCAATGCGGCCAGCGCCACCAGAACGATCGTGCCCCGAGCGCCAAGCCTTGCGGGCAGATCCGTGAGCTGCTCGAGCCAGTCGCCGAAGACCTGGTCGGCTGCACCGAGGATGATGGCGACGACTCCCACTCGCCCCCCGGTCAGCCCCGCCAGCAGAAGGGTCTTGGGCGCGAGCCGCGCCAAGATCTCCTGGTCGTTGTGAAGGGGCGCGCGGAAAGCCTGGCCGAGCAGCACGGCCCGCAGCCGCTCCGCGACCGGAGGCGCCAGAGCCTCAAGTTGTCCTTCTGTCTTTGACCCGCCGACCGTCTCGATGCGCACCTGGACGACGCCGAGCAGCCGATGGCCGAGCGGGCGGACAAGTTCCACGGTCTGGATACGCTCTATCGGGATGACGCGTTGCCTGCGTTCGAGCAGCCCTTGATCGATGACCAGCGCTCCCTCGGCAACCCGCCAGCGGAAACGCAGCCACCGGATAATGCTCGTCACAGCGGCCACGGATGCGGCACCGATGGCCAGGGCCGGAGCGAAGGCACCTGTGATGACGAGCGCGATCAGCCCGCGTACCTCCCGGAGCGGCGCGAGGAGGATCGTCGCGAGATGCAGCCGACCCTCGAGCGGCTCCGTCGGCGGCGGGTCCCTCCGCTCCTCAAGCGCCATCGACATCCTGCTCAACCTGAGCGAGCCGCTCACGGAGCTGCTCAGCCTCCCCGATGTCGAGGCCGGGCAGACGGCCCGACGTGCCAGGAGCTGCGGTGTAGACAACGAGCTGCGCAAGCCCGAACAACCGGTCAAGCGGCCCCTGCCGCGTGTCGACGAACTGCAGCCGCTGGTAGGGGATCACGCTGAGGATCACCCAGATCGTGCCATGGCGAATCCACAAGTCCCGCTGGCGCAGCGCATAGCGCCAACGCCGATAGCGCACGACAGGGATGCCTGCCGCGAGCCCGCTGGCGACCAGTGCAACCAGCCCGGCGAGGAGCCCTCGTATCCTAAGCGGCGCAAGGGCCAGGTCGACGATCAACGCCGCGAGCGCAACCAGCACCGCCACGCACGCGCCAATCACCCACCACAGAGTTCGCACCCGCGGGTCAAGCGCGACGAGATCAGCGAGCGACCCGGCATCGGTCATCGTGCTCACCATAGCTATCTCTGGAGAGCTATTCCAATTCTCTACGCAAAGTTGAGGCCGCTATATGTATTTTAAAGAGCAATTGATTATCGACCTTAAGAGGGCACCGGCCTGGCACAAAACGTGACCCGTGATGGCGCTGGAGCCAAGTCATGAGCGGTCGCTGAGCGCTGCGGATAGCAAATCCACCGCGTCACGAGCCGCGCGGTCCGCAGGGTGCTGGTCCACCGCGGCGAGGCACCGCGCCCGCGCTAGCTCGAGGGCCACGGCATCGCCACGCGCGAAGCCACGCAGCACGACCGCCGCGTGCTGGGCCTGGACACGGGAGCGGGCGAGGGCGATCGCCTTCGTCGCGAGCCGTTGGGCGAGCCCACTCCTGTCCGGCACTGAACCTCTCCCACTTCACCGCCAGTCTGCCGCACCTGAGTGCGGCTTGTGTGTGATCTCGTCGCTCCTGCTTGGGTGCGCAGCCCGGCCGTTTGGCGGACCGGCTCACCGCGGCGGACCTGTTACTGTCTCCACTTACAACATTCGTCCACCGCTTAAGGGGGGATTGCGATCTCCGACCGGCTCCGGCTCGTCCTATTGAGCTTCCTTATGCTGTTCGTCGAGCTCGCCCTCATCCGGTGGCTAGGCTCAAACGTCGTCTACCTCTCGTATTTCTCCAACTTCGTGTTGCTTGGAAGCTTCCTTGGGATCGGCATCGGGTTCCTGCGCGCCCGCGCGTCAGTGCGAACGTTCGAGTGGGCTCCGGTCGCGCTCGCCCTGCTGGTCGGATTCGTGCTGCTCTTCCCCGTCGAGATTGACCGGAGCGGCGACGAGTTGATCTACTTCGGCGCCTTCCAGCCCACGGGTCTGCCAGCGTGGGTGACCCTTCCGATCATGTTTCTCGCGGTCGCGGCTGTGCTCGCGATGATTGCCGAGGGCGTCGCCCGAACCTTCGTGCGCTTTACGCCGCTGGAGGCATACCGGCTCGACATCGGCGGCGCGATCCTCGGCATCGTCGGGTTCTCAGCGCTCTCGTTCCTCCATGCGCCGCCCATCGCCTGGGGGTTCGTGGTCGCTGCGCTATTCATCGTGCTCCTGTGGCCTCGGCCACGGATCGTCGCGGTTCTCGCGCTGGTCGCGATATGCGCGGCGTTGGGCGCCGAGACGCTCGATCCGCTCGCGAGCTGGTCGCCGTACTACAAGGTCACCACGATGAGCTATCCCCAGGACGGCGTGACTCGGGTCAACGTGAACGGCATTCCCCACCAAGCGATCGAGTCGAGCGACCGGCGGCTGGCGACCGAGCCGATCTACTTCACACCTTATGAATGGGCAGCCGGCAACCGCCTGAACCATGTTCTCGTCGTCGGGGCAGGCAATGGCAGTGATGTCGCGATCGCGCTCTCCAAGGGCGCGAAGCACGTGGACGCGGTTGAGATCGATCCGCGGCTTTACCAGCTTGGCGTCGAGTTGCACCCGGACCATCCATACGATGATCCGCGTGTTGACGTGCATATTGACGACGGCCGGGCGTTCCTTGAGCGCACTGAGCAGCGGTATGACCTCATCCTGTTCTCGCTGCCCGACTCGCTGACCCTGGTTTCTGGACAGTCATCTCTACGCCTTGAGAGCTATCTGTTCACACTTGAAGCGATCGAGCTGGCACGCGACCGCCTGGCTCCCGGTGGCGCTTTCGCCATGTACAACTACTACCGCGAGCCGTGGCTCATTGACCGGTTGGCGAATACCCTCGCCGAGGCGTTCGGCCAGACACCGTGCCTTGAGGCGGTCGAGGGCAGAGGAGGCCTTGCGCTGCTCGCCGCAAGCTCCGACCCTGGGGCGCTCCGTTGCGAGCGCACGTGGACACTGGCCGCCGCTTCCCGTCAGACGCCGGTTCTCGACGATTACCCGTTCCTCTACCTCCGAGAACGTGGTCTGCCACAGCTTTATCTCAGTGTGATCGCGTTGATCCTCGCGGCCTCGGTCGTGCTCGTCAGGGTGACGGCCGGTCCGTTGCGGCAGATCGGCGCATATCTTGATCTGTTCTTCATGGGCGCGGCGTTCCTGCTGTTGGAGACGAAGAATGTTGTCCAATTCGCGTTGCTGTTCGGCACGACATGGTTCGTAAATGCACTGGTGTTCACCGGGGTGCTCGTGTCGGTCTACCTTGCTGTCGAGGTGGCTCGCCGGATCCGGCTTCCACGGCCGGTTCTGCTCTACAGCGCTCTCCTCGCCGCCTTAGTGATCGCGTTTGTGGTTCCCCAGCACATGCTCCTGGCGCTGCCAGCAGGACTGCGGTTCGTCGTGGCAGTCACGCTTGCGTTCGCGCCCATCTTCCTCGCCAACCTCGTGTTCGCCCAACGCTTCGCCAGCGTCGGCGCGTCAGCGATCGCGTTCGGCGCCAACCTGCTCGGTGCCATGGTTGGTGGGCTGCTGGAGTACGGAGCGCTGTTGGTCGGATACCGCTCGCTGCTCGTGGTCATCGCCGTGCTCTACGGGCTCGCGTTCCTGGCCGGCCGTCGCCACTTCGCTGCCATCCCCTAAAGGCGAGCGAACCGGTTGGGGCGGTACGGGGCGAGGGCGAAGGCAGGCTCACGGTCACAGAGTTCTCCGGCGGCGAGGATGGCGAGGTACGGCGCGAGCGTGATCCCGCTATGCGTGACCATGATGTAGCAGCGCTCGACTTCCCTAGCCCATCCGACGATTGGGTATCCATCCGTGGGCAGAGGGCGGATGCAGACCTGAGCGCGTTCCAGCGCCATGGCGTGAGCGGGAAGGATGCGGGCCGCCCGGCGCAGGAGTTCGGCGGCGGCGCCCGCCACCTGGTCCGAGGGAGTGCTCGCGTGCGCCAGGCGGTTGAGGTCGCCGGCCTCCAGGAGCAGCTGTCCGCCCTCGGTGGGGCGGATGTTCACGTCTGGGGTGTGGAGGACCCGCCTGACCCGGAATGGCGCCGGGGCGGTGTACGCAACGAGCGCAGGACTGGCCGACTCCAGGCTGTCTGGGGAGACCAGGGGCACCGACGCTCCAGCAAGCGCGGCCAACTGCGCCGTCTGCCAACCCGCGCAGCAGACGAATTCATCCGCGCAGAGACGCTCGCCGGAGCCTAGCCGCGCAGCCACGATCCGAACTCCCCGCAGGTCAAAACCCACGACGGGCTCGCTGGTGATGACTGTCGCGCCGTGGCTCTTGGCTGCCGTAATGAGCCGGGCGATAAGCTGTCCGGCCAGCACGAACCCCTCCTCAGGGAAGAACGCCAGCTCAGGAGCGTCCTCCCCTGAGGCGTCCTCAAGCGCCCGAAGCGCCGGCTCCAGCGCAGCGGCCTCTGCTCGTGAAATATCGCGCGCTGCATAGCCCCAGCTGCGCAACCGCTCAACCCTGGCCGGCAGCTCATCGGCGGTGGCCCACTCCAGGTTGCCGACGGGCCGGTACCACGTCCCACCGAGTTCATTGGCGAGGGCGCGGTGCGCCCGCATCCCCCAGAGATTCAGCTCAAAGTAGCCGCGTGGGATCTTCGCGTTGGCGTTAAGCCAGGCAAAGCTTGTCCCGCTCGTTCCTCCCCCGGGTCTGCCGGCGTCTACAAGCGTGACCAGGTTTCCACGCTGAGCCAGCCGCAGCGCGACTGCAGCGCCGATCACACCCGCGCCAATCACCACGGTGCGTTTCGTCCCCACGCTCACAGCCTCGCACAACGGTATGAGACCGGGGCCGACAATCGGGTGGTGGGTGTCGGGGTCAGAAGATGACGGGGCGGGCGAGGTCGCCTACGATATCGCCCGTGCTGATCTCACTGGCTCCGGCTCAGTGCCCGGCACGTATACGCTATGAGCGCGATGCAGCTCGTCGAGAGGCGGGCCGATACACCGCATGTCAGGCACAATCTGCCCCCCTAGCTCAGTCGGCAGAGCGTCTCCATGGTAAGGAGAAGGTCAACGGTTCGATTCCGTTGGGGGGCTCTGCGGCGTCCTTGGGACTCCCGCGCACAGCCCTGGCGGCGTAGCTCAGTGGTAGAGCACTCGGCTCATAATCGAGTTGTCGGTGGTTCGATCCCACCCGCCGCTACGACCGCGACATCGCGGACCGTACAGGCCGAGGGGTGATACTCGGCATCGAACTCGTACTCCATGGAAACTGAAGGGTCGGCAGATGGCTAAGGCGAGATTTGAGCGGACGAAGCCACATTTGAATATCGGGACGATTGGTCATATCGACCATGGGAAGACGACGCTGACGGCGGCGATTACGAATGTATTGCATAAACGTAATCCTGCGGTGGCGTTTACGCCGTTTGACCAGATCGATAAAGCACCCGAGGAGCGTGAACGGGGGATTACCATCTCGATCGCCCATGTGGAGTACGAGACCGACTCCCGCCATTACGCTCATGTGGATTGCCCCGGTCATGCCGATTATATCAAGAACATGATCACTGGGGCAGCGCAGATGGATGGGGCGATCCTGGTGGTCTCGGCGGCGGATGGACCGATGCCCCAGACGCGTGAGCATGTGTTGCTGGCACGCCAAGTGGGGGTGCCTTCGATTGTTGTATTTTTGAACAAGGCGGACGTAGTCGACGATCCGGAGTTATTGGAACTAGTGGAGCTGGAGGTCAGGGAGCTGCTGACCGACTATGAGTTCCCAGGCGATGACATTCCGGTGATCACTGGGTCTGCGTTAGGAGCGCTGGAGGGCGAGGAGCAGTGGGAGAAGAAGATAGATGAGCTGATGGCGGCTGTGGATAGCTACATCCCCGAGCCAAAGCGGGATGTGGACAAGCCGTTCTTGATGCCAATTGAGGATGTGTTCTCGATCACTGGTCGTGGAACGGTGGTGACCGGGCGCGCGGAGCGTGGGGTAGTGAAGGTCGGCCAGCAAGTAGAGGTGGTTGGAATCCGGCCGACTACCTCAACGACGGTGACCGGCGTGGAGATGTTCCGCAAACTGTTGGACGAGGGCCGTGCGGGGGACAACATTGGGCTGTTGTTGCGGGGGATCAAGAAAGATGAGGTAGAGCGTGGTCAGGTGGTGTGTCAGCCTGGGACGATCACGCCGCATACCCAGTTCGCTGCGCAGGTTTATATTTTGAGTAAGGATGAGGGCGGGCGGCACACACCGTTCTTTGACAACTACCGACCCCAGTTCTACTTCCGCACCACTGACGTCACTGGCAGTGTCCGTTTGCCTGAGGGGGTGGAGATGGTGATGCCTGGGGATAACACTGAGATGAAAGTGGAATTGATTCAACCGATCGCGATGGATGAGGGATTGCGGTTCGCAATCCGCGAGGGCGGGCGCACAGTTGGCGCTGGCCGTGTTATCAAGGTCATTAAATAGACATTGCTTAAGGGCCGCACCCGCTCGATTGAGGTGAGGAAGAGTTAGAAATGGCCAAGAGTGAAACGCGACCGATTATTACCCTCGCGTGCACTGAGTGCAAAGAGCGGAATTATGCCACGACTAAGAACCGTCAGAAGCAGCGTGAGCGGCTGGAGCTACGCAAGCACTGCCCACGTTGCAGGCGGCACACGCCCCACAGGGAGACGCGGTAGTCGCTGAGCATGCCGGGCCGTGTCGGCACCATCGTCGTCGGTTACCCTGCCCGCGCTCGGGTACGCTCGTCTTCATCAGCACGAGCACAGGAGGGTCATGACCACACGGTTGGCAACGAATGCGGAGATTAAGGCGAAGGAGGTCCGGCTGATCGGGGCGGACGGCAAGCAGGTCGGCATCGTCCCCCTGAAGGTCGCGATAGACGCCGCGCGGAGTGTCGAGTTGGACCTTGTAGAGGTCGCACCGAATGCAAACCCGCCGGTCGCGAAGGTGATGGACTACGCTAAGCATGTCTATGAGCAGGAGCGGGCGGAGCGGCAAGCCCGCAAAGGTCAGCGGGGTCTGGGGCAGAAAGCAATACGGCTCCGCCCGAAGATCGATGAGCACGACTTCGCGACGAAGGAGCGGCAGATTCGCAAGTTTCTGGAGGCTGGGCACTCGGTTCGGATCCAGGTGATGTTCCGGATGCGGGAGCTGCGCCGCCCAGAGATGGGGTTGGCGCTGCTCGACCGCCTGGCCGAGTCCTTATCTGATATCAGCCGAGTTGAGACTCGCGCGCCATTGCAGGGGAGGTTCGCGACGATGGTGCTGGCACCGAAGGCTGCCGGGTAGGCGGCGACGGTGCTGAACTACGACCGCATCGGGCATCACTACCCGCCCTACCGTTATGAGGTGAGTCGCGAGAAAATCCGCGAGTATGCCTTGGCCACTGGGGTAAACGACGAGACTTACCTGCGAGATGATGGTGACATCATGGCACCACCGACGTTCGCTGCCTGTTTCACCCTTACCCAAGGCGTCGAACGAATGCTCAAGGATCCTGATCTCGACGCGCATACTAGCCTGGTCCACGGCAGCCAGGAGTATGAGTTTCATCGACCGATCCGGCCAGGCGACGTGTTTGAGTGCAGGCCGTGGATCACCGATATCACCACCCGCCGGGGCAACGAGTTCCTCACGATACAGATCGATTGCGTTGACGTCGTGACTGACGAGCCTGTCGTGACCAGTCGTGGGACGATCGTGTTCCTGGGATCCGGACAGGAGGCGTAATGCGCCGCGTCACAAAGACGGTTGCCATTCGTCGCCTTTGGCGGAGCATCTAAGTGCCCCGGTTTGAAGACGTCGAGGTCGGCCAGGAGATTCCGCATCGCACAGAGCGGCTCGACCAGGGGCGTTTGCTCGTCTACGCGGGTGCGAGTAGAGACTTCAATCCGCTGCACTGGGATCCTGACTTTGCCGAACAGGTCAGCCCGACCAAAGGAGTGATCGCGCACGGCATGCTCAACATGGGCATTGTCTGCGCCGTTGTCACAGCGTGGGCGGGAGGGCCTGAGAAAGTTATGCGTCTGTCGGTAAGGTTCCGCGCACCCTGCCCCGTGGGCTCCAATGTGACTTACGGAGGCGAGATCCTCGAGCTAGAGGCTGAGACGCGTACCGCGGTGCTCGCCGTATGGGCGGAGCTTGAGGACGGTCAGCGTGTCGTAGATCGGCGTGCCTCCCGCGCGGTCATACGCCTGGACTGAGGCGGGCTGCGGCCCGAGAAACGCACCTCCCGCCGTAGCCCCTAGCTTGGTTCCCTCGTCACTGCGAGGAGCTGGTCTAGCGTCGCCGCCCGGACTGGGCCGGTGACGCCCAACCGGTGGGGGTCATGGAGGATGGCGCCTGGCTCGCTCTCGGTCCCAAGGCTGTCGACGACCAGGTCGGCCTCGCGTAGGTCCTGGCCAGTCGTGTAATTGTTGACCACGACGAGGCAGGTGAGCCCCGCTGCGCGGGCGGCGTTCAGGCCGTTGGCCGAATCCTCGACGGCCACCACCTCTTGCGGCGGCCGGCTGAGTCCGTCCAGCGCGAGGGTGTACGCCTCAGGATGAGGCTTACGGCAGGAGACCTCATCGCCAGTCACGACCACTGGGAACCGCTCGAGCCCGAACAGGCGGTCAAGGAGGCGCTCCACCCATCCCCGGCTCCCGGTGGTGGCCACGGCAAGGGTGGCGCCAACGTCCTCTAGCTCAGCCATCAACCGGCAGACGCCTGAGCGAGGCTGGATCTGGCCTTGGTCGATCATCTCGGCGAGGATCTGGGTCTTACGCTGATGGATGCGGGGAACAAGCTCGTCGCGCTTCTCCTGGGACCAGCCCTGGCCGGCAAGGTAAACATGGAGCCGCCGCTGGCCTCCTGTGATCTCCAGCAGCGTGCCGTAGTGCTCTTCGTCCCATCGGTCGGGCAAGCCGAACTCCTCGAAAGCCAAATTGAACGCCACCCGATGACCGTCCCGCTCGCTATCCACCAGGGTGCCGTCGACATCGAAGACCACGGCCGTCAGCATCACTCCCGACGGTAGCAGGCGAGCCAGTGGTGGCTGGCCTGTATACGGAGCAGGGGGGTAGGAGGACCACCTCTTACGGGCAGGGCTGCGCAGGGTCATCCTCGTATTCCTCATCGTCGGCATCCATGTCGAAAGAGCCCAGCGCGTTCCCGCTCAGTTGGTTGCCGCAGATTTCACCTTGGGGTAGGCGATGCACGCTAAGGCCGTAGCCATGGTTGGCGCTCAGGCGGTTGTCACGCACAATGGTTTGGACACCATCGTCATCTTCATCCCCCCCAAGACGAATGCCGTCGCCGACATGCCCGGTTGAGAAGTTTTCGACGAAGACTGTAGCGATGCCTCGGGAGGAGAACCCGGCGCCATCGGGATCTTCGCTTGCCGTGCAACGATTGCGCTCGATGATGTTGCCGACTGCATCTTCCTTGATATCCACACACTCGGCGGGCACAGCGATGTCGTTGTCATGCACCCAGTTGCGGTTGGAGCGATCCGGCTCGCTAGTTGGATTCTTGTCGTCCAGCTGCTCGGGAGCAGTACCGATGTAGATGCCCTCACCGTTTTTGGAGTCCTCAGACAGATCGAAGCCGGTGCGCCCGCAGCGGGTGATACGGTTGCTGGCGATCTCGTTGCTTGAGGAGTGATAGCGCACGCGCACGCATTCTCCTCCTGCGTCGTGCAGATCGTTGCCAACGATGCGAACATGATTTGCGCCGATCAGCACGATCAGCTTGTCAGCTCCCGTCAGCTCGAAGCCGCGCATTACTAGATGATCGTGGGTGAGTTCGACGAGGTTGTTGACCTCGCCGCCGCCCCCGTCGATCACCGCGCCGCGTGCACCCGTAATCGTAATCGGAGCATCTGGTTGCCCAGAGCGCACCGAGCGTAACGGCCCGCTATACATGCCCGCCGCGACCGTGATCGTGTCGTTCGGCTGGGCAGCGGCGAGCGCCTGCTGGATCTCACCAAACGGCCGGTCGGCGGAGCCATCGCCACTCTTGGCAGCCGCTGCAACATGCCAGACCCGTCGTGGGGCTATCTGTTGTCCTGGCGCTGCTCCTTGTCCCGGTTCCGTCCGTCGCCCTGATTCGAGTCCGTAGGCGACGCCTAGCGCCGCGAGCATCACGAGCGCTAACACAACACCGATCTGGCGTGAACTCAGCCTCATCTTCGGTTTCATCTGCTGCTTTGCCCCAGGGCCGTAGTGAGCGCATGGCGGGTCATGCGCTCACACCAGTGCTGGACCAGTTGCAGGACGAGCGCTGCGGCCAACATTCCCAACCCGGCCAGTACCAAGGGCGAAAGCCGGACGATGATGCGGTTACCAGACAGCACCTGCGCCTGTAAACCGACTGGGAGACGGGACTCGATCAATGAGTCGCGCAAGGTCAGCAGGCCGTCACCTGCTATGCCGACGGTGGTGGCAGAGATTTTGGAGCCGCTGACCTCAACCTCGCCCGGGGCGCTCACCAGGATCCCGCGGTCCACTGCGGAGATGTCTGCGCCGGTGATGTAGATCCACTTTGTCGTCTTGATTCCCACGGTGGCGCGGGTGATCACATCTCCGATGCTGGTTACCCCTTCCGCATCAACATCGAATGCCGCCTGCTCGGAATCCGCCACGAGGTTGCCGTCCAGCGTGGTCGTCAACGCGCCGTCGTAGATCTCGACTCCGCGATGGTTGCCCACCAGGCGGTTCTTGGAGATGCGGGTACCCGTGCTGGCCTCGCTCAAGCGGATGCCGACCCGATGGCCCCGCACCGTATTGCCGCGGACGGTCGCACGGTCCGAGTGAGTGACCACGATGCCGTCCTCGGCGTTGCGCTCAACTAGGTTCTGTTCGACCACGGCTCCAGACGATAGCTCGTCAATTATGATCCCGTGGCCGCCATTGCCATGGCTGTAGTTGCCACGCACGGTCCCATTTACTCCGACTGAGAAGATGATGCCATGGCTGCCGTTCGCATAGGCCTCGTTACCGACCACGGCCAAGCCGGTGGTGAAGGTGTGCGGATCGATGCCATATACCACGTTGTGATGGAAGACGCTGTCCCGCACAACGATATCCCGCGCGCTATTCGTATAGAAGCCGAAGAAATTGTCGTGGAAGTTCGAACTTCTCACCTCACCAGTTGAGCCGCCAGCCCAGGTAACGCCATATGCCGCTACACGGTCCGAGCCTAGATGCGAGACCTCGGCATCGACGAAACGCAACGTCGAGCCCCCTGTGTAGGCGATGAATGGCCGCAACGTGGCCGGATCGACGCTGGGCCGCTGGCGCGCCACGTCCCATGAGGTCACATGCACACCACGGAACAGGGCCTCAGCGCTCACCCCGGTGAGGTATACGTCTGGGCGGTTGGCCAGACGTATCTCATGAACGCGCGGCGAGGCAAAGATCAGGCGCGTGCCTGGCGCCTGGGTCAACGCCACCTGGATCAGATAGACGCCGGGCGAGATCTCGTCGATGAGCGTTGGGTCGGGGCTGGAGGCTATCGCGTCCGCAATGGCCTCCAGAGAGGTGTTGCGACCGTCGAAGGGCCGGCTCCAAGTGATTGCTGCCCCAGCCATCAGATCCAGCTGCGTGGGTCGGACGACGACATGCCGACGAGAGTTGCCGAAGAACTGCTTCGGGCTGGTAACGATCTCGAACGGGTCGGGCTCCAGGCGTACGGTGTTGCGCTCGGCTGCGCGGCTCGGCTCGGGCAGTGCAAAGAGCACAAGGGCGACGGCCGCAGGCAACGCCATTGTGCGGCGAACGGTCTTGGTCTTGGCCGAGACCTCGACATCGCGGGTCAGCCAGCGCTGCGTGCGGATAGTGAGCAATGCGAAGATCTTGACCAACGCCATCACGAACGTGAGCGGTATGAACAGCGGTATCAGCGTGATCGCATGACTTGGCCTGCGCTCCAAATGCGGCAGCATCCTGGCTGACCGGCTGACCAGCCACCACCCGGCCAGTGCGCCCGCGACATCCCAATCGCCCCAGAGCAGGGCCAGCCCCATGTAAAGGGGCGACAGCAGCAACGTGAACGGGCTGACTGCCTTGTCGATCATTGAGAACGCGAGGAAGGGATGGCGGAACACCCAGCCGCGCCCCAACGCCCGTAAGTCACTGCGCCAGGTGTTCCGCGACCAGCGCAGCCGTTGCTTGAAGAATGTCCGTGCGTCTCGCGGGAACGTCGACCACACTTGAGCGCTGCGCTGCAGCACGGTGCGGTGACCACTCTCCAGGATCAGCGTGGTCAGTCGCTTGTCGTCCCCAGACATGCACGGCACGCCGAGGAAGCGCTCATTCATGAATGCCGCGCTGTGGCGCAAGAGCAGCTCACGGCGGTACACCGCAGTACGCCCAGACACGCAGGATATCGCCTTGCCAGCCACGGTTTGGGAGGCGATTTCGTCGAAGTAGCGGTAGTCCAGGTACATGTCGTTGAAGTGCTGCCAAACCGTGCATGGGCTGAGGACGTTCTGGCGGGTGGCGACCGCGCCCACCCGCCCGTCGGCGAAGGGCATCATGACCTGCTGTGCGACGTTCGGCGACCAGATCGTGTCTGAGTCCACCAACGCCACCAGAGGCGTCGAAGCCGCCTCCCACCCGCGGCGCAGCGCGTCTCGCTTACCGGGCACAGAGGTGACGATCACGGTGACCGGTAGCTCCGAGGCGACGGCCTGGCAGCGCCCGTCGGTCTCGTCGATCACGCAGATGATCTCGGCGACATCGTTGGCCAGCCACGAGTCGAGCGCTCGGCGGAAGATCGCTGGATCCTCCTCGTACACCGGCACGACGATGCTCAACGGCTCGCGGTGATCGTTAAGCACTGGCCGGTACAGCACAGCTGGTACGCGCCGCACCAGCCAGCTGATCCAGCGGACAAGCCCCAGTATTCCCAGCGGGATATAACGGGCTAGCTCAGCCATCGGCGCTGGCAGAGTATGCTTGGCCGGAGTGCCCGTTACCGCCGAGGCTCGCCAGCGCCAAACGGTCGCTTTCCCCCTTGGCCGTGTCTTCGTCAAGCCGGGCGGTAAGGATCGCCTCGGCCTCGGCGGAGCCGTGCAGGGCGCGCATCCGCTCGTTAACCTCGTTGACCGCCGCGATCAAGGGCACTTCTACCCCGAGTTCGGCTGCAAAACCGAGGAATCCTTTAGTGTCCTTTGGCAGGCATGCGCCACCATATGGCGCGCCGCCGCGGATCCCGTAGTCAGGGTTGAACGATGCCTCAGCCGAGCGCGCTACGGTCCTGGCGACTTCAATAGGGTCAGCGCCTATCGCGCGCGTAACCTGCCACAGTTCGTTCCAGAAGCTGATTTTGGTGGCGTTGTACAAGTTGTGCGCGCACTTGATCATCTCGGACTGCGCCGGGTCCTCGAACCGCCGGATCTCGCCGCCGAACGGGGCGAGGAGGTCGTGAAGACGCTCCTGTGTCCTATGGCTGCGCGCGCCGATCACGGTCATCCGCGGGTTGAGAAAGTCTTCTAGCGCGCAGTGGGCTCGTAGAAACTCTGGATTCGAGGCCAGCGCGAACCCCTCACCCGCCTTTTTGCCACTGCATTGCTCCAACAGTGGCTGCACTACCCGCTCAGTAGTCCCCGGTGGGACGGTTGAGCGCACTACCACGGTGTGGAAGTGCGCATTGTGCCGTAACGCCTTACCAACAGCGCGGGTGCCCGCGAGCAGCGGGCCCAGATCCCAGCGCCTGCCGTCGTGAGGCGTGGGCAGCGTGAGGAACACAATCGCCGGCTTGTCGCGGAGCACCACCGCGTTGCTGGCGTCTAAGCCCTCACAACGGAGCGCCGCGAGCCGCTGTGAGTCGATGTCGACGAACGTGACCTGATGGCCTTGGCTACGTAATCCCTTGCCGGTCGCGGTGCCCACGACGCCTGATCCGACAATGACAATGACCCCCCGCATCGCTGCCCTGTCCTTCCCTGGAAACTCGACCCCAATGAGTCGACGCAGGATTGCCCGAAAACCGCTCCCCACTTCGCGTTCACGAGTTGTTCATGGAAAGTACTGTGAACGCCTCCACCGACGACGATAACACGGCTAGTCAGTTCGTTCCACATCCGACCGCTGGGGCGGTAGGTCCGCAAGCCGCACACATGGCCCTTATGGGCAGGCTTCTCGGCTGAGCGAGGAGGAGACCCATGAGTCCTATCACCTCTCACCAAGTGTCGCGATGGTCGACGACATTCGGTTCAGTGCACGAGCATCTCGCGGCCACCAGCGTCGAGGGTCAGCAGGCTGTGGCTACATGAGATATATCAATATATAAAAAGACCTGAGAAGGCATTGAAGGTACTGTGCTTCATCTGAGGAGGCCTGCTGAGAGAGGCTTCTCCGAATCACCTGCAGGGTCGAGCGAGGACCGGTGGGAGCAAGCGCTGACAACGGAGACCCTCCCAGCCGGTTGCCGGCTGTGGATACCCGGTCCTATACTTGCGCTACCGCTGCCTTCTGAGCAGTGGTTTTTCGTACCCAAGCCCATCCTGGAGAAGGGGCGTAGCTCAACTGGCAGAGCATCGGTCTCCAAAACCGAAGGTCGGGGGTTCGAGTCCCTCCGCCCCTGCGATGGTCGTATAGAGGAGCGACGCGTGTCCAAGTCTGAGGTCGACCGGTCCCAGCCGGCGGGTCGCCAGCGCACTGGCCCGCGACAGTTCCTGCGCGAAGTACGCGGCGAGATGAAACGCGTGGCTTGGCCGTCCCGTAAGGAGGTAGCGTCCTACTCCGTGGTCGTGCTCGTGACTGTCGCGATCCTGATGACCTTGGTGTTTGTCCTGGACAGCGTGTTCGGGCAGTTCGTGTTATGGATTTTCGGATGAATGACGAGTGGGATACCCGCCTGAATCAAGAGCAGAGCGATGAGCGCGCCAGCGCTGAGGCTGAGGCGCCTGTCGAATATGCCGAAGAGAGCGCTGAGGTCGATGAGCTCGTAGCGCAGACGATGGCTCAGGAGACGGAGTCGCCCGAGTCGTGGCAGGCGGCGGACGAGGACTTTGCCCGCCGCCATGACAGCACAGCCCATCATCACCAGGCTGGGATGGAGGATCCGGCCGAAGACACGCTGAGGGTGAGGGCGGCTGCGGAGTCACTGGCGATCGGTGAAGATCCAGAAGGGGCCGATGACCTTTCGGATCTTCTCGCCGCTGCTGGAAGTAGGTCATTCGATGATATTGAGATTGACCTGGGCCTGGGCGGCGAAACCGAGGTCGCTGAGCCAGGGCCTGAGCCAGAGGCAGAGCGCGAGAAGCGAGTTGACTTCGCCCGCCTTCCAGGTGACTACTACGTGGTCCATACGTATGCAGGCTACGAGGCGAAGGTGAAAGCTAACCTTGAGAACCGGATCCAATCGATGAACATGGAGGACCGGATCTACGAGGTGATCATTCCGACCGAGGATGCGGTTGAGATTAAAGGCGGGAAGAAACAGACAGTCCAGCGTAAGGTGTTCCCCGGCTATGTCCTGGTCCGGATGGATCTGGATGACGATTCCTGGTATGTGGTGCGGAACACACCGGCAGTTACAGGCTTTGTTGGGCCGCCCGGCGCGAAGCCCTTCCCCCTCTCGGTCCGTGAGGTTGAGGCGATCCTTCGTGAGCCTGAAAAGGGCGGGGAGGTCACCCCAAGCGTGGACTACGAAGAGGGGGAGAACATTCGCGTCACCTCTGGTCCGTTCGCTGACTTCACCGGAACTATTTCTGAGATTAACCCTGATCAGTCCAAACTCAAAGTGCTTGTATCGATTTTCGGACGAGAGACTCCAGTCGAACTCGGATTTGATCAGGTCGCCAAGTTGTAACTGCCGCCGCGTTCGCGGCGCCGGATGCTCAAGGATTTCTGGATGGCAAAGAAGGTTATGGTCACCATGAAGATGGAGCTTAAAGCGGGTGAGGCCACGCCCGCCTACCCCGTGGGCCCCGCCCTGGGCCAGCATGGGGTGAACATCATGGAGTTCTGCAGGGCATACAACGAGCAGACGGCCGCAATGCGCGGGGAGTTGATCCCTGCTGAGATTACGATTTATGAGGACCGTTCGTTTACGTTCGTCACGAAGACTCCGCCGGCGGCATCACTGCTGCTTAAGGCAGCAGGACTCGAGAAAGGCTCCGGCGAGCCCAATCGGAACAAGGTCGGGATGGTGTCCAGGCTGGCTGTGCGGGAGATCGCTGAGCGCAAGCTTCCTGACCTCAACGCTGATGACGTGGAGGCAGGAATGAGGATTATCGAGGGCACTGCCCGCAGCATGGGTCTGAGGGTCGTCGAGTAACGACTACGGTCAGCAACCGTGGGAGGGCGGCCGTAACGGCACCTGTAAACACCACAAGGGGAGTTTAAGATGCGAAAGCGTGGCAAGCGCTATGAGGTCGCGGCGGCGAGGATCGACCGTGACCGTCTCTACAGTCCTACTGAGGCACTCCGCCTCGTGAAGCAGACCGCGACGGTCAGCTACGATCCGACAGTCGATCTTGCGGTTCGGCTCGGCATCGACCCGCGCAAGGCGGATCAGATCGTCCGCGGGTCGGTCGCGTTGCCACACGGGATCGGAAAGACAGTACGGGTAGCGGTGTTCGCTGAGGGTGTGAAGGCGTCCGAGGCGATCGATGCTGGCGCGGACATCGTCGGTCCTGACGAGTTGATACCGATGATCCAAGCGGGGAATCTGGACTTCGATGCCGTCGTCGCGACACCCGATCAGATGGGCAAGCTCGGGCGCTTCGGGAAGATCCTTGGCCCGCGGGGTCTGATGCCGAACCCAAAGACCGGCACGGTCACAATGGACGTCGCGAGAGCGGTCGCTGAGATCAAAGCTGGCAAGATCGATTACCGCTCTGACCGGCAAGCGAACGTCCATCTCGTGCTTGGTAAAGCATCTTTTGAGCCGCGTAAGTTAGTCGAGAACTACAGCGCGGTCATTGAGGAGCTTGTCCGCGCTAGGCCCGCCGCCGCTAAGGGTCGGTATATCAGGACAGTCCACGTTTCGACGTCCCAGGGCCCGAGTATCCGTGTGGATCCCACCAGGACAAGGGATTTCTGGGAAGAGCCCGCAGCTTGACGCGGCGCCTTCAACGTTGTCATATCCAGCTGGAGACAAAGTTGTCCTCAGTACTATGACGCTCTAACATCCCCTGGAAGCCGAAGACCGCTGGGCTCGCGTGCATACGCGGCAAAGGTGCCTTGAGTGAAGGCCGGCCAGCGCAGGCGAGATGAGCAGCCGGTGTGTATCGGCGTAGGTTCACCTCCCGAGTCTTCGGGAGGTTTTTGTTGTGCCGAGCAGGAGGTCAAACCATGGGCCGCGCCGAGAAGGTTGCGGTGGTCGAGGAAGTCCGCGAGCGGCTGGAGCGCTCGACGGCGACGCTACTTACCGAATACCGCGGGTTGTCAGTGGGGGACTTGCGCGCGTTGCGAACCGAGCTACGCAAGGCTGACGCGGAGTACAAGGTCGCGAAGAACACCCTCATCCGTATCGCCGTGCGCGAGGCTGGCCTTGACGTTCCCGCCGAGGTGCTTACCGGGCCGACAGCGATCACGTTCTGCACGGGCGATCCAATTGCGGCAGCGAAGCTTCTTCGGGCATTCTCGCGCCAACGTCCTGCGCTCGTCATTAAGGGCGGGGTCCTGGAGGGCGAGGTGCTGTCCGCCGCAGAGGCACAACGGCTGGCCGATCTTGATTCCCGAGAGGAGTTGCTCGCCCGCCTGGCGGGGCTCTTCGAGGCAGTCGTCGCCCAGCCAGCCCGCCTTGCCCAAGCCAGCCTTACCAAGGCCGCCCGCCTGTTCGCCGCACTCCAAGAAAAACGTGAGCAAGAAGGAGCGCAGGACGCTTCCACTACCGCCCCCCAATCCTCTCCGCATGGCGAGAGCGCGAAGCTCCCAGCGGAAAACTAGGGGCACGTGTTGCCAGACGCGGGACATGTGGTGCTGCGTCGGCAGAGCGACCTAAACGGAACAGAAGAGCGGAGCCGGCGCAGCGGCCCACTCGGAAGACCACGAGAGAAGGAGACACTGGCACCATGGCGAAGCTGAGTAGCGACGAGCTCATCGACGCGTTCAAGGAGATGACCCTTCTTGAGCTAAGCGGATTCGTGAAGCGGTTTGAGGAGGAGTTCGACGTCACCGCCGCCGCACCGGTGGCCCTGGCGGCACCGGCCGCTGGGACGGGCGAGGCCGCGCCCGAAGCGGAGGAGAAGACCTCCTTCGACGTCATCCTCACCGGGGCTGGCGAGAAGAAGATCCAGGTCATCAAGGAGGTCCGCGCGCTGACAAGCCTCGGCCTGAAAGAGGCCAAGGATCTGGTCGATAGTGCTCCCAAGCCAGTCCTTGAGGGGGTCAACAAGGAGCAGGCCGAGCAGGCGGTCCAGAAGCTTGAGGCTGTTGGCGCAAGCGTGGAGCTGAAGTAGCCCGTCTTGGCCTCCGGCTCGCACGCCATGGCGAGCCGGAGGCCAAGAGACTACCCACCCCTTGACGCAGTGGGCTCCCTCTGGCACCGTACGGACAGCGGGAGGAGTTGAAAGCGGTGTAGCGACGGGCTACACTGCCTCTCCACGCTTCTATCTCTGGTCGCCCTTGCTCTGCGCCTACGTATCGTACTGAACCGGGAGGTCACGTTTACCTCCCGGCCTTGTCCTTCGCGGAGGAGCCACCCTTGACGACGCTTCGTACGAGCGACTTTGCCCTGTCGCAGCCCCCCGCCAGCGGTGTCCCTGGCCCGAAACGGCTGTCCTTCGCCAAGATCCACGAGCCGCTGCCGGTGGAGAAGCTTGATCTCGTCGCGATCCAGTTGGAGTCGTTCCGCTGGCTGAAAGAGCGAGGGTTACACGAGGTCTTCGAGGAGATCTCGCCGATCGAGGACTTCACGGGCCAGATGGCCCTCTCCTTTTCAGAACACCGGTTCGAGGAGCCAAAGTACTCCCAGGACGAGTGCAAGGAGAAGGATCTCACTTACTCGGCGCCGTTATTCGTCACGGCCGAGTTCGTGAACCGTACTACGGGAGAGATCAAGTCTCAGACCGTGTTTATGGGTGATTTCCCAATGATGACTGGACGTGGGACGTTCATCATCAACGGCACTGAGCGAGTTGTTGTGTCGCAGCTGGTCCGTTCGCCTGGCGTGTATTTTGACGCTGCTATCGATAAAGCCACCGGGCGAGATGTCTTCGGCTGCAAAATTATCCCATCACGCGGTGCATGGTTGGAGTTTGAGGTTGACAAACGCGGATTTGCGGGCGTCCGTGTCGATCGCAAGCGGCGCCAGCACCTTACCGTACTCTATCGGGCGCTCAAGGGGATCGTCTACGACGCCCAAACTGGCGAATACGTGCTCGCGGATCGCGAGGTACTTGAGACTCCAGTACCTGACTCCGAGATTCTCGACTTCTTCTCCGATGACGAAGTGATCGCGCAGACGCTGTCGAAAGATGGGCTGGTCACCCCCAGTGACGCATTGCAGGATATCTACCGGAAGCTCCGGCCGGGTGAACCACCGACGCCTGAGTCTGCTGGTGGGTTACTCATTAACTTATTTTTCAACAGCAAGCGGTATGATCTTGCAAAGGTCGGGCGATACAAAGTCAACAAAAAGATGGGCGAGGAGCTTGTCCGCCTTGGCTTGCGTACGCCAGAGGAAGCCAAACCGCTCGCCGATCAAGAGGTTCCACAGCGGCTCCTTGACGCTGCTGTTGATGGGAATGGCGATGTTCGCCGAGTGCGGTTTGCTTTGCATTCTGGGGAAGTGGGATCACCGTCGCACTCGAGCATCCTTACAAAGGAAGACGTGCTCGCAACGATGGCGTACCTTGTAAAGCTTGCCCAAGGCGCTGAGGGGTACGATACCGATGATATTGACCATTTCGGCAACCGACGGCTGCGCAGCGTCGGGGAGCTAATCCAAAATCAGGTCCGTATTGGCTTGTCACGGATGGAGCGTGTCGTCCGTGAGCGAATGACGACACAGGACATCGAGGCGATCACCCCCCAGACGCTGATTAATATCCGGCCCGTAGCCGCTTCGATCAAGGAGTTCTTCGGCGCATCGCAGCTGTCGCAGTTTATGGACCAGACCAACCCGCTATCGGGGCTCACGCACAAGCGGCGTTTATCCGCGCTTGGCCCAGGAGGGCTATCACGCGAGCGCGCTGGATTTGAGGTGCGCGACGTGCATACCTCGCACTACGGCCGGATGTGCCCGATCGAGACACCGGAAGGTCCGAACATTGGTTTGATTGGGTCGCTAGCGACCTACGCACGAATCAATGAGTTTGGCTTCGTGGAAACCCCATACCGGAAAGTCTCTGGTGGGATCGTAACCGCTCGAATCGATTACCTCACCGCTGATGAGGAAGACCGGCAAGTCATCGCGCAGGCCAACGCGCCGCTTGAGCCAGACGGGCGGTTCGCGAATGAGTATGTCCTCTGCCGCGCGAAGAATGGCGAGGTCCGTGAGGTCGCCCCTGAAAATGTCGACTATATGGACGTCTCGCCGCGCCAGATTGTGTCCGTGGCGGCGGCGATGATCCCATTCCTTGAACACGACGACGCAAACCGTGCCCTCATGGGCACGAACATGCAGCGGCAGAGCGTTCCGCTGCTGCGCAGCGATTCGCCGTACGTCGGGACCGGTCTTGAGGGAAAAGCCGCTCGCGATGCTGGCGATGTGGTTATCGCTGAGGCCGATGGCGTCGTTGTCGAGGTCGCCGCTGATCGAATCATCATCAAAACGCACGACGGCCGGCTCGAGAAGCACTTCCTCCGAAAGTTCGAACGGACAAACCAGGGCACTTGCTACAACCAAAAACCGATTGTCGATGAGAGCGACGAGGTCGTGGCTGGCCAGGTGATTGCTGATGGCCCGTGCACTGATCAGGGCGAAATGGCGCTTGGCCAGAACCTTCTGGTCGCGTTTATGTCTTGGGAAGGCTTCAACTTCGAAGACGCGATCATCATCTCTGAGCGTCTCGTGAAGGACGATGTCCTCACCTCAATCCACATTGAGGAGCATGAGGTCGACGCCCGCGACACCAAGCTCGGGGCCGAGGAGATCACCCGCGACATCCCGAACGTCTCTGAGGAGGTACTCGCCAACCTCGACGAGCGTGGGATCATCCGCATCGGCGCGGAGGTTAGGGACGGCGACGTGCTCGTCGGCAAGGTGACCCCGAAGGGTGAGACCGAGCTGACTCCTGAGGAACGGCTGCTCCGCGCGATCTTCGGCGAGAAAGCTCGTGAAGTCCGTGATACCTCTTTGAAGGTCCCGCATGGCGAGGTCGGGCGGGTCATTGGGGTCCGCACGTTCTCCCGGGAAGATGGCGACGAGATGCCTCCAGGCGTCAACGAGCTGGTACGCGTCTACGTGGCCCAAAAACGTAAGATTTCTGATGGTGACAAGCTTGCCGGCCGGCACGGGAATAAAGGTGTTATTGCAAAAATCCTTCCGGAAGAGGACATGCCGTTCCTCGCTGACGGCACACCAGTCGACATCGTACTTAACCCCCTCGGGGTGCCGAGCCGTATGAACGTCGGCCAGGTGCTTGAGACGCACCTTGGCTGGGTTGCCGCCAACGGCTGGAACTTCGACCAGCGGCCCGCATGGTTCGACCGGCTTGGCTGGGATGCTCAGATGTGCGACGTGTTACCCGGCAATAAGCTGGCGACCCCTGTCTTTGACGGATGCCGTGAAGATGAGCTGACCGGGCTGCTTGCAAATACCCGCCCAAACCGTGATGGACTGAAGCTTGTCGATCACACAGGCAAGGCGACGGTCTTTGGTGGCCGTTCCGGCGAGCCGATCGACCAGCCGATTACCGTTGGCTACATGTACGTGCTGAAGTTGGCTCACTTGGTCGACGACAAGATTCACGCCCGGTCGACCGGCCCCTACTCGATGATCACTCAACAGCCGCTGGGCGGAAAGGCACAGTTTGGCGGTCAGCGCTTCGGCGAGATGGAGGTTTGGGCGCTCGAGGCATACGGCGCGGCCTACGCGCTGCAAGAGCTGCTGACGGTCAAGAGCGACGATGTAGTTGGCCGCGTCAAGGTCTACGAGGCGATCGTCAAGGGAGAAAACATTCCCGAACCTGGCATCCCTGAGTCTTTCAAGGTGCTCGTCAAGGAGATGCAGTCCCTCTGCCTTAATGTTGAAGTTCTGTCTGCCGAGGGTCAGGAGATCGAGTTCCGTGAGGCTGATGAGGATGCGTTCCGCGCGGCCGAGGAGCTGGGAATTGATCTGAGCCGGCCAGAGCGTTTCAGCGACGAGTTCGGGATCGGCGGGTGACGGTGCGGCGTCTCCTGGTGGAGGTTTCGAAGGCGTTGTCGCTCGATCTCCAGACTGCGGATCCGGTGGTTAGGTCCTCTAGCCAAGCGTCAGCGCCTCCATCGGCTGGCATTACTTGTTTCTTGTGGTTTCTGAGTAGGTTGGGCGGGAGGGTCCACCCAGCCTGCGCTCCATACGCCTCAACTGGGAGCTGGCATGCTTGATGTAAATAACTTCGATGAGCTGCGTATTGGCCTTGCTACACAGGACCAGATTCGCATGTGGTCTAACGGTGAGGTCAAGAAGCCTGAGACGATCAACTATCGGACCTTGCGCCCAGAGAAAGATGGATTGTTCTGCGAGAAGATCTTTGGACCATCGCGGGACTGGGAGTGCTACTGTGGGAAATATAAGCGGGTCCGGTTCAAGGGTATTATTTGTGAACGCTGCGGCGTCGAAGTCACGCGTTCCAAGGTGCGTCGTGAGCGGATGGGGCACATCGAACTCGCTGCACCTGTAACGCACATCTGGTATTTTAAGGGCGTCCCGTCGCGCCTCGGCTATTTGCTTGACCTAGCGCCGAAAGACCTGGAAAAGGTTATCTACTTCGCTGCGTACATTATTACCTCGGTCGATGTTGATGCACGCCACGAGGCGTTACCAAAAATCGAGGAGGAGATCGCCGCCGACAAGCGTAAGATCGAGCGCGAGTTGGAGGTTGAGCGTGAGCAGTTGCTCGCCGAACTCGAAACCGAGCTTGCCGAACTTGAGGAGCAAAAGGCCAAGGCTGAAGTTGTTCGCAAGAAGCGGCGCGATATCGAGAAGCAAATCAAGGCCGTCACTCAGCGGGCGCAGGAGCGCGCGCAACGGCTTGAGGATGTGCTTGAGGCGTTTCGTAGCCTCGCCCCGAAACAACTTATCGGCGACGAAATGCTCTACCGTGATCTCCGCGACCGCTTTGGTGAGTTCTTCACCGGCGACATGGGCGCTGAGGCGATTCGTGACCTGCTGGCCAGAATCGACTTTGACGCCGAGGCCGAGGTTCTGCGGATTACTCTGGCTGACGAGGCTGAGAAGATCAGGGCCGGCGTCCGCCGGGCGCGGTCGCAGAAAGCGACTCGCGCAGTGAAGCGCCTAAAGGTTATTGAGGCATTTCGCGCGACCGGCAATGATCCGACTGCGATGGTTCTTAAGGCGATCCCAGTGATCCCACCCGACCTTCGTCCAATGGTGCAGCTCGACGGTGGCCGGTTTGCGACGAGCGACCTTAATGACCTCTACCGGCGCGTAATCAACAGGAATAACCGGCTGAAGCGGTTGCTCGACCTTGGTGCGCCCGAGATCATTGTCAACAATGAGAAGCGGATGCTTCAGGAGGCTGTCGACGCGCTGTTTGATAACGGTCGCCGGGGCCGCCCAGTGACGGGACCGGGCAACCGCCCACTTAAGTCGTTGTCGGACATGCTTAAGGGCAAGCAAGGTCGTTTCCGTCAGAACCTGCTTGGTAAGCGTGTGGACTACTCGGGCCGGTCGGTGATCGTTGTCGGCCCGGAACTCAAGCTTCATCAGTGCGGTTTGCCAAAGCAGATGGCGCTTGAGTTATTCAAGCCATTTGTGATGAAGCGACTAGTCGATCTGAACTTTGCGCAAAACATTAAATCGGCTAAGCGCATGGTAGAACGCGCCCGCCCCCAAGTGTGGGATGTGCTTGAGGAAGTTATCCGTGACCACCCGGTGCTTCTCAACCGTGCGCCGACGCTTCATCGCTTAGGTATCCAGGCCTTCGAACCAAGGCTTGTCGAGGGCAAGGCGATCCAAATCCATCCATTGGTGTGCGCAGCGTTCAACGCCGACTTCGACGGCGATCAGATGGCCGTGCATTTGCCCTTGTCTGCCGAGGCGCAAGCCGAGGCTCGCATCCTTATGCTGTCCGCGAACAACATCCTGTCACCCGCGCACGGTCGGCCGATCGCCACGCCGTCGCAAGACATGGTCCTCGGCAGCTACTACCTAACGTTCGCCCGGGGCGCGGATGAGCAGGGATCAAAGCCGCCAGATGGCCTGATTGACCAATCACGACCCGACGGAGGGCTGCCGGTCTACAGCGGCCCGGCTGAGCTGATCATGGCGTTAGACGCTAAAAACGTCGACCTTCAACAGTGGGTGCTCGTGCGTCTACGTGGCCGCCGGGTGCGCGCTCATGACGTTTTTAGCCAGATCGAGGAGTCCAGCCTCGACGATGACGGTTGCGTGACGTCCGATCGTGGCGTGCGCGTGTTGACCACGCCTGGGCGCGTACTGTTCAACGAGATTCTCCCGAGCCAGGTTCCATTTGTAAACCAGCTTGTCGGCAAGCGTGAGCTTGCTAACCTCGTCAACCACTGTGCGGACCACTACACCCGCGCTGAAACTGCACGCGTGCTCGATGATATGAAGGACATCGGGTTTCACTACGCGACTAAAGCTGGCGTCACAGTGTCCATTAACGACGTTGATGCGCCGCCGGAGAAGGCCCAGATTCTCGCTGAGCACGATGATCGTGCCCGGGCCGTGGAGTCGCAGTTCGCGAAAGGTGTCATCACCGACGACGAGCGTCGGCAGGAGCTTGTCGAGATTTGGAACGAGGCGACGGCACGGGTCGCGCAGTCCACGGAGGACAATTTTGACCGGCTGAATCCCCTTTACATGATGGCGCACTCGGGCGCCCGGGGGAATATGACGCAGATTCGGCAAATCGCGGGGATGCGTGGCCTTGTGGCCAACCCACGCGGCGTGACCATCGAGCGACCGATTAAGTCGAGCTACCGCGAGGGTCTGTCGGTAGTGGAGTACTTCATCTCCACGCATGGTGCTCGAAAAGGACTTGCTGACACCGCGCTACGGACAGCCGACTCCGGGTATCTCACGCGTCGGCTGGTTGACATCGCTCAGGATCTCATCGTGCGCGAGGAGGACTGCTCCACAGAGCGTTATCTCCCAGTTCGCGTAGGTGAGCGCGACTCGCAGTCGCTTTTCGGCCGCGTGTTGGCCGCCGATGTGCGGTGGCCAGGCTCAAACGAGGTGCTCCTGCCCGTTGGCACCGAGATCACCGATGCTGAGATCCGGCTGCTCCGGACAGTATTACGCGATGGACGCCATCCAGAGACCGGGGAGCCGTTGGAGCACCAGCCGACGGACAGTGAGCGCGATGTCCGTGTCCGCACGGTGCTCAACTGCGAGGCTAGGTTCGGTGTGTGCGCGAGCTGCTACGGTCGTGCGCTGGCCGAGGGCCACAACGTCCAGATCGGCGAGGCGGTCGGCATCATCGCCGCCCAGTCGATCGGTGAGCCCGGCACGCAGTTGACGATGCGGACATTCCACACTGGCGGCGTCGCCGGCGAGGACATCACTCACGGCCTACCCCGTGTGATCGAGCTGTTTGAGGCCCGTAGCCCTAAGGGGAAAGCCGAGATTGCGCACCTGTCCGGCGTGGTCTCGATCGAGGAGACCGAAAAAGGGCTCGTCATCACCATCGAAGCCGCAAATGACGAGTCGTACACAGTCACGGTGTCTCGTCGCGCTCGCTTGCGCGTCGAGGACGGCCAGCACGTGAGGGTGGGCGATCAGCTCACCGATGGCTCGATCGATCCTCACGAGATCCTTGAAGTGCAGGGCGCCCGCGAGTGCCAGCGCTTGTTGGTCCGCGAGGTGCAGGAAGTCTACCGCTCCCAGGGCGTCTCGATCCATGACAAGCACATCGAACTGATCGTTCGCCAGATGCTTCGCCGAGTGAACGTTATCGAGCCGGGTGAGACCGGCTTCCTACCTGGCGAACTCGTTGACCGTATCCGGTTCCAGGAGGTTAACCGGCGCATGGTTGAGGAGGGCCGGGAGCCCGCTCACGGCCGCCAGGTCCTTATGGGGATCACAAAGGCCTCACTCGCGACTGATTCCTGGCTGTCGGCGGCGTCGTTCCAGGAGACGACACGCGTGCTTACTGAGGCAGCCATCGAAGGCAAACGAGACAACTTGCTAGGCCTGAAAGAGAACGTGATCATCGGCAAGCTGATCCCCGCGGGCTCAGGCCTCCGTCGCTACCGCCAAGTCGCTCCGATACCCACCGAGGTGCCCCAGCAGGTCACCCCCGCCCAGCTGCTGGACCAATTCGGCGATCCCACATATGGATACCCGGACGACGATGGGTGGACGTTAGGCGAGGGCGGCTACTAGACCGCTAGGTTCGTTGTGCCCGTGGGGTCCGTGGGGTCTCGCCTCCGAAGGGTGAGGCCCCACGGCCTTCCTTGCGCTCCTCCTCGGCCGCCTTCGCTTGAGGATGGGCTCCGTCGTGGTTCGGGCAATGGTGGCGCGCCTCCCACGTGCGTACGTGGGCTGTTCCCACACGTAAGGCTGGGGGAACTATCCTGACCAGCGCCTCTGGTTGACAGGTACTCACGGGGCACTTAGAGTTTCAGGTCGTGACGGCGCCCGGCTCTGTCCGGGCGTCCTTGTATGTCAGCCATCCCCAACGGCTCAACCAGGGGCGTCGTCGTCCCCGGTGCAGTACTGCAGGCGATAGTCGCCGCGTGCTGTCCGCCAGCGAACACGATTCGTTCAATGGGGCTCGAGCTTCTCGCTCGTGGCACACCGAGGCTCAACGCCCGCCATGCCACCCAGCGAGCGGTCGACCCTCTTGACTGCGCGTTCGCATATCAAACCGCAAACGTAACTGGTGAGGACCACGGACGATGCCCACCATCCAGCAATTGGTCCGGAAGGGCCGACAGGCGAAGACTGAAAAGGCGAAGACACCTGCGCTAAAGGGATCACCGCAGCGCCGAGGCGTGTGTACCCGCGTGTATACAACGACGCCGAAGAAGCCGAACTCAGCGCTGCGTAAAGTCTGTCGTGTGCGTTTGACCTCGGGTATCGAGGTGACGGCGTACATTCCTGGGGAGGGGCACAACCTACAAGAGCACTCCATCGTGCTCGTCCGCGGCGGGCGTGTGAAGGATCTGCCGGGCGTCCGCTACAAGGTGATCCGCGCGGCGTTGGACGCGAGTGGAGTGCGAGACCGGAAGCAGGCGCGATCGAAGTACGGCGCGAAGAGAGAGGGCTAGCGATGCCCCGCAAAGGTCCCGCCCCCAGGCGTCGGGTCGCCGCCGACCCGAAGTACTCGAGTGTCCTGGTCGCCCAGCTGATCAACAAGATTATGCGCAACGGCAAGCGGTCAGTGGCGGAGCGCATCGTCTATGACGCGTTCGACCTGGTCCAGCAACGAACGGGAGCTGACCCAGTGCAGACGTTCAAGAAGGCGGTCGATAACGTTAAGCCGGCGCTAGAGGTCAAGTCCCGCCGCGTCGGCGGCGCGACGTACCAAGTGCCAATCGAGGTGCGTCAGGGACGGGGTACGACGCTCGCTCTCCGCTGGCTCACAAGCTTTTCCCGCCAGCGCCGCGAGCATGCCATGAGCCAGCGGCTCGCGGGTGAGATCCTGGACGCGAGCAATAACGTGGGCGCAACCGTGAAACGCCGCGAGGACACGCACAAGATGGCAGAGGCGAACAAGGCGTTCGCTCATTATCGGTGGTAAGGAGTTAGGCGAAGGTGACGTGGAAACATGTCCTTCGCGCCGACAAGCGTATATAAGTAGATCAATGTCAAAACGAACTCACTCGCTCAACCTGACCCGAAACATCGGGATCATGGCGCACATTGACGCGGGCAAGACGACGACTACGGAGCGCATTATTTACTATACTGGTCGTAGCTATAAAATTGGCGAGGTCCACGAGGGCGCGGCCACTATGGACTGGATGATCCAGGAACAGGAGCGTGGGATCACCATCACGTCCGCCGCAACTACCGCGCCGTGGAAAGATCACATCATCAACATCATCGATACTCCCGGCCATGTTGATTTCACCGTTGAAGTTGAGCGCTCCCTCCGCATCCTCGATGGGGCCGTAGCGGTGTTCGATGCCGTAAGCGGTGTCGAGCCCCAATCCGAGACCGTATGGCGGCAGGCGGACCGCTACCAGGTCCCGCGGATTTGTTTTATCAACAAGATGGACCGTGTGGGGGCGGACTTCTTTGCCTCGGTTTCCTCAATTCGTGAACGGCTGGGCGCGACGCCGGTACCGGTTCAGCTGCCTATCGGCTCTGAGGGAGCCTTTGTCGGTGTCGTTGATCTGATCGAGATGCGTGCCCGAATCTGGGAGGGGTCTGGCGACGACTACGGCGCCGAGTGGAATGACGTTGAGATTCCGAGCGAACTCGAGGATGCCGCGCAGGTTTGGCGTGGGAGAATGATCGAGTCAATCGCTGATGTCAACGACAGCTTGCTGGAAAAGTTTGTGGAGGGTGTCCCGATCACTCGGGAGGAGATCGTGGCAGCGGTGCGCGAGGCAACGATCTCGAATCTCATTACGCCGGTCCTCTGCGGATCCGCGTTCAAAAACAAGGGGGTCCAGCTCCTGCTCGATGCGATCGTGGCCTACCTCCCCAGTCCGCTTGACGTGCCTCCGGTAAAAGGCCTCGACGCCGCCACCGGCGACCCGGTTGAGCGTAAGGCTGATGAGGCTGAGCCTTTCAGCGCGCTCGCGTTCAAGATCATGACCGACCCGTACGTCGGTAAACTCACGTATTTCCGGGTTTACTCCGGCCAAGTCGACAAGGGCGAGGCGATTATCAACTCGACAAAAGGCCGCAAGGAGCGCATCGGTCGTATCCTGCAGATGCACGCCAATCATCGCGAGGATCGTGACGCAGCACTCACCGGTGACATTGTTGCTGCTGTCGGCCTGAAATTCACTACTACCGGCGACACGCTCTGCGACCCAGAGGCTCCGGTGCTGCTAGAGACGATGGAGTTCCCCGAGCCGGTCATTCACATCGCGATCGAGCCGAAGACCAAGGCGGATCAGCAAAAACTCGGCGCAAGCCTGCAGCGGCTCGCCGAAGAGGATCCAACTTTCCGGGTGCATACGGACTCCGATAGCGGGCAGACCATCCTTGGGGGGATGGGCGAACTCCACCTTGAGGTTCTCGTTGACCGCCTTCTCCGCGAGTTCAGGGTCGATGCGAATGTCGGGAAGCCACAGGTCGCGTACCGTGAGACGATCCGTCAACCAATCCGCGGTCACCAGCTACGCTACAAGCGGCAGACTGGCGGCGCGGGTCAGTTCGCCGAGATTGAGATTGCGCTGGAGCCCACAGGTCGTAATGCTGCCAAACCTCGCCAAATTCTTGATGAGAAGGGCGAGCTGACTGACAGGGTTGGGGGGTACGAGTTCGTTGATGAGACCAGGGGTGGCGTCATTCCGCGCGAGTTCATTCCTGCAGTAAATGCGGGGATCCAGGACGCGATGGAGAGCGGCGTCCTGGCCGGTTATCCGCTGGTCGACATCCGCGCGATTTTGGCCGATGGCTCGTACCATGAGGTTGACTCGTCAGAGATGAGTTTTAAGATCGCCGGCTCGATGGCTCTCAAGGAGGCTGCCCGCAAGGCTGGGGTCCTCCTCCTTGAGCCGATCATGGCGGTCGAAGTTGTGACGCCCGAGGACTACCTCGGCGATGTGATTGGCGACCTCACCGCTCGGCGGGGGCGTATTGGCGCGATGAGTGTTCGCGGCAATAGCCAAGTGATCGCCGCGTTGGTGCCACTTGCCGAGATGTTCGGCTACGCAACTGATCTGCGGTCGAAAACGCAAGGACGGGCGACGTACACGATGCAATTCAGCGGCTACGAGGAGGTCCCTGCGGCATTGGCCTCAGAGATCGTCGCGAAGGTCCGCGGGGAGTAACTATCACATACAGGAGTGACATGCGATGGCTAAGGCGAAGTTCGAGCGGACCAAGCCGCATCTGAACATTGGGACGATCGGCCATATCGATCACGGAAAGACAACACTAACCGCGGCGATCACCAATGTGCTACATAAGCAGAATCCCGCAGTGCAGTTCACGCCCTTCGACGAAATTGATAAAGCGCCGGAGGAGAAGGCTCGCGGGATTACGATCTCAATTGCTCATGTTGAGTATCAGACTGATAACCGGCACTACGCCCATGTGGACTGCCCTGGCCATGCCGATTATGTGAAGAATATGATCACCGGGGCGGCGCAGATGGATGGTGCAATTCTTGTTGTCTCCGCTGCCGATGGGCCGATGCCTCAGACCCGCGAGCATGTGCTTCTTGCGCGCCAGGTTGGTGTGCCGTCGATTGTGGTGTTCCTGAACAAGGCTGACATGGTCGATGACGATGAGCTGCTCGAGCTGGTCGAGCTGGAAGTCCGCGAGCTCTTGTCGAGCTATGAGTTTCCTGGCGATGACATTCCGGTCATCAAGGGTTCGGCGCTAGGCGCGTTGAACGGGGAAGAGAAGTGGGAAGCCGGCATCTTAGACCTGATGGAGGCCGTCGATAGCTATATCCCCGAGCCACCTCGTGAGATCGATAAGCCATTTCTCATGCCGATCGAGGACGTATTCTCAATTACTGGACGTGGCACGGTGGTCACCGGCCGGGTTGAGCGTGGCATAGTCAAGGTCGGCGAGCAGGTTGAGATTGTTGGCATCCGGCCAACTAGCTCAACAGTGGTCACTGGCGTTGAGATGTTCCGGAAACTGCTCGACGAGGGGCGCGCAGGAGACAACATTGGGTTGTTACTGCGTGGAGTAAAAAAGGATGAGGTCGAACGTGGGCAGGTAGTGTGTAAACCTGGCACGATCAATCCGCATACTCAGTTCGAGGCACAGGTATACGTGTTGGCCAAGGATGAGGGCGGTCGGCATACGCCGTTCTTTGATAACTACCGGCCCCAGTTCTACTTCCGCACCACCGACGTTACTGGCAGTGTCAGCCTGCCTGAGGGAACGGAGATGGTGATGCCCGGAGACAACACCGAGATGCATGTTGAGCTGATTCAGCCGATCGCAATGGATGAGGGGTTGCGGTTCGCGATCCGCGAGGGCGGACGCACGGTCGGTGCTGGCCGAGTCACGAAAATCGTCAAGTAACCATGTGTCTTAGAGGCCATGTCAGTATGGGGTTCCGCTTCCGGAACCGCCTTTTAGGATCGCTCCACCCTATCCTGTCATGGCCCCGCGCCATGCGGCTGGATGATTCGCGTCTCGCCGATGTACCCAGGGGATTGTCCCCTTGGCTCATGAATCTGAAAGAGCTAGAGAGCTAGAGATGGCAGAGCAGAAAATCAGGATCCGGCTCAAGGCCTATGATCATGAGGTCATCGACGCGTCGGCGCGCAAGATCGTTGACACTGTCGAGCGTACCGGGGCCCGTATCACAGGGCCGGTACCGCTGCCGACCGAGAAGAACATCTATTGCGTTATTCGTTCGCCGCATAAGTACAAAGACTCGCGCGAGCATTTCGAGATGCGGACACACAAGCGGCTCATCGATATCCATGACCCCACACAGAAGACCGTCGACTCGCTCATGCGGCTCGATCTGCCCGCTGGCGTCGACATCGAGATCAAGCTGTAGAGCAGGGACCAGATGTCAATCAAAGGGATTCTTGGGACGAAGCTGGGAATGACCCAAATCTTCGATGACGATGGCCGGGTCATACCAGTCACTGTCGTGCGCGCTGGACCATGTCCAGTGACTGGCGTGCGTACCCTACAACGTGACGGCTACGTCGCGGTGCAGCTTGGCTTCGGAGCCACAAAGCGAGTCAACAAACCACTTGCCGGACATTTCCGTGCCGCTGGTGTCGCGCCGACACGCCACCTTGCCGAGGTCGAACTCGCGGGCGACTACAAGCTTGGCGATATGGTCACGGTCGACCAATTCGTGGTCGGTGAGCTGGTCGACGTCTCGGGCAGGAGCAAGGGTAAGGGCTTCGCAGGGCCGATGAAGCGGCATGGATTTGGTGGCCTCGGCGCATCCCACGGCGCGCACAAGGTCCATCGAGCGCCCGGCGCGATTGGCGCATGTGCAACACCCTCGCGTGTCTTCCCCGGCACCCGGATGGCGGGGCGAATGGGTGGGCAGCGAGTCACTACGCAGAACTTGCGCTTAGTCGGCGTCGACTCGGAGCGAAGCCTCCTGCTGATCAAGGGCGCAGTCCCTGGTCCAAATGGGACATTGCTCATCATCAGAGATGCGGTGAAGGCACCTATCAGGGGGGAGGCGTGATGCCCACCATCGATGTCCACACCCCGAGAGGAGAGATCGACGGGCGGATCGATCTTGACGCTGAGATCTTTGGCGCTGAGCTCAACGTGCCTGCCATGCACCAGGTGGTTGTGGCGCAGCTCGCAGCGGCCCGCACCGGAGGCGCCAAGACAAAGACCCGGGGTGAGGTCGCTGGCGGAGGGAGGAAGCCATATCGCCAGAAAGGCACTGGTCGCGCTCGCCAAGGCTCGATCCGTGCCCCCCACTACTCTGGTGGCGGTATCGCCCATGGACGCACCGGCCAAGAGAACTTCACTAAGCGTGTGAATAAGAAGGTCAAGCGGCTCGCGCTGTGCTCTGCGCTCTCGGACCGTGCCCGCTCGGGCGATGTCCGGGTGATCCGAGGCCTCACCTTCGCGCAGCCAAGGACCAAGGACGCTGTCGCCGTCCTCGAGGCGCTTGAGATCATCAATCGGAAGATACTGCTCGTGTTGGGCTACCAGGACGAGGTGCTGCGCCGCAGCTACCGTAACCTTCCACAAGTGCATATCCTCACTGTCGATCAGCTTAATACTTACGATGTGCTCTGCAGCGATGTCGTTGTGTTCTGTGAGGAGGCATTGCCACATATCGGCTTCGGCACGCGCGCGGAGGTGTCCGCATGAAAGATCATCACGACGTTGTGCTTAGCCCTGTGGTGAGTGAGAAGAGCTACGGACTCATCGACGAGGGTCGGTACACGTTCATTGTTGATATAAGCGCGAATAAGACCGAGGTCAAGCAAGCTGTTGAACATATTTTTGGCGTGCGTGTGGTCAAGGTTAACACGATGAATCGCAAGGGCAAGCGCAAGCGCCGTGGGGTGCGTTATGGAAAGCGAAAGGATACCAAACGCGCCTATATCACCCTCGCTGACGGCGATGAGATCGATATCTTTTCAAGAGGCATCTAATGGGAGTACGTAAGTACAAGCCGACGACGCCTGCCCGTCGAGGCATGAGTGTGTCAGATTTCGACACAGTCACTACCGACCGACCACTCAAGTCTCTTACGCGGCCTAACCCTCATAAAGCTGGCCGCAACGCACATGGACGGATCACGACCCGACATCAGGGGGGGGGCCACAAACGGCGCTACCGGCTCATCGACTTCCGACGCAATAAGGACGGCGTGCCTGCTAAGGTCGCCACAATTGAGTACGACCCGAATCGCTCCGCGCGAATCGCGCTGCTCCATTACGCCGATGGCGAGAAACGCTACATCCTTGCTCCCGAGGGGCTAAAGGTCGGCGATCTCCTTGAGTCCGGTGAGAAGGCAGATATTAAAGCCGGCAATGCGCTTCCACTGCGCAATATTCCAGTCGGCACGACGGTGCACGCGGTTGAGCTGCGGCCGGGCGGCGGAGCGAAACTTGGGCGTGCTGCCGGTAACCGGATCCAGCTGCTCGCGAAAGAGGGCAATAAGGCGCATTTGCGGCTGCCGTCTGGTGAGATTCGGCTTGTGCTGGCGACCTGCCGAGCGACCGTAGGAGCGGTCGGGAATGCTGAGCATGACATCATCGCGGTCGGCAAGGCGGGACGAAACCGGTGGAAGGGAAAGCGGCCTAGCGTTCGCGGTGTGGTGATGAACCCTGTCGACCACCCACTGGGCGGTGGCGAGGGCCGGTCGTCCGGCGGACGTCACCCAACCAATCCTAAGGGGAAGCCTGAAGGTCGGACCCGAGCGAAGAACAAGGCATCGAACAAAGACATCATCCGTCGACGTGGCAAGCGTCGGCGGTAGGGAGCTGGGAGCATGCCGCGCAGTTTGAAGAAAGGGCCATTCGTCGACCACCACTTGGCGAAAAAGGTCGAAGCGCTTAATGTGAGAGGCGAGAAGCGGGTCATTAAGACCTGGTCACGCCGCTCCGAGATCTCACCGGATATGGTCGGTCATACAATCGCTGTGCATGACGGTCGCAAACACGTGCCTGTGTATATTTCCGAGTCGATGGTCGGCCATAAGCTCGGTGAGTTCGCTCCAACACGCGCGATTAAATGGCGCGGCGCTGGCGAGAAGCAACAAATGCGCATGAGGGGGCGGCGCTAATGCGGTACAAGGCATCGTCCCGGTACGTGCGCGTTGCGCCCTCAAAAGCGCGGCAGGTCGTCGCGCACATATTAGGCCAGACCGTACCGGATGCGCAGCGCATCTTACGGCTTTCGCCGAAGGGGGTGTCAGGCCAAGTCCTCAAGACGCTGAACTCGGCGGTCGCGAACGCTGGGCACCTTGAGGACCTGCGCGCCGGAGGCCTCATCGTTGCGTCCGCGGTCGTCGAGGAGGGGCCGACGCTCAAGCGTATTCAGCCCCGCGCGCTGGGCCGCGCTTACAGGATTCGGAAGCGTACATGCCACATCACCATCACGGTCGAACCTGCTGAGCATGCGCATGTGTCCCCCCCCCAAAAGCGGCGCGGGCATCGTGCCCGAAAGAGTGAGGGTGGCGTCGCGGGCATAAGCGAGGGGCTTCGACTGGGGCAGGAATCTCATAGAGAGCGTGAGGGGTAAGCCGTGGGCCAAAAGATCCATCCGTATGGCTTCCGCCTTGGCGTCATCGCGGATCATAAGTCACGTTGGTTCGCCGATAAGGAGTACGCCGACTACGTCATTGAGGACGAGCGCATCCGCCAATACATCCGTGACCGTGTACGGCATTCGGGCGTCTCGCGCATCGACATCGAGCGGACTCGTGATCGCGTGACCGTTGATGTTTTTACGGCGCGGCCCGGAATTGTGATCGGCCGGCGAGGCGCTGAGGCTGAAATAATCCGCGGTTACCTTGAGAAGATGAGCGCGAAGCAGGTGAAGCTTAACATCCTGGAATTGAAGTCTCCGGAGCTTGACGCCCAGGTCACTGCGCATAACGTCGCAGAGCAGCTCCGCGGTCGAGTGAGCTTTCGCCGCGCGATGCGCCGGGCGACCCAGAATGCAATGAAAGCTGGCGCAAAGGGGATCCGGGTACAGTGCTCTGGGCGATTAGGTGGCGCCGAGATGAGCCGGACCGAGTGGTACCGCGAGGGGAGGGTGCCCCTCCATACGCTGCGCGCGAAGATTGACTATGGTTTTGACGAGGCCCGTACGACCTATGGCCGCATTGGAGTCAAGGTCTGGATTTACACTGGAGAGCAGCTGCCGACCGGTGAGCAGCGGAGGGGCCAGCAAGTCCAAGAAGCCCGGCCGCGCGGTAGGCGCCAAGACCGAGCAGGCGCTGGGCGGAACGCTCGCGGCCAGGCAACGTCGACGCGTGTCGAAGATCCTGCAGCGACAACCGTTGGGATGGGCAACGCTGGTCGCGGGCGTGTTGATGAGGTTGTGCCGGTCACGGCGGATCCAGGCAATGTCTGGCCGGGCAACGTTCCCGCGGAGGTTCCGGCACCTCAGGACACCGGCCAGATTGACCCCTCACCGGCCCGATCTCCAGAGACCCGACTGGAGCAGGAGTAGCGATGCTTTCGCCAAGGAGAGTTCGCCACCGCAAGCAACACCGCGGGCGGATGCATGGAAACGCAAAGGGCGGTACCGAGGTCGCTTTCGGCGAGTTTGGGTTGCAGGCGGTTACACACGGATGGATTACAAACCGGCAGATCGAGGCGGCTCGTGTCGCGATGACCCGCCATATTAAGCGTGGCGGAAAAGTATGGATTAACGTTTTCCCGCATAAGCCATATACAAAGAAGCCAGCAGAGACGAGGATGGGGTCGGGAAAGGGCTCTCCAGAAGGCTGGGTCGCAGTCGTGAAGCCGGGCAAAGTCATGTTTGAGTTGTCAGGCGTCGCGGAGGATACCGCGCGCGAGGCGATGCGCCTTGCCGCCCACAAGCTGCCGGTCAAGTGCCGGTTTGTGACGCGGGAGGGCGGAGTGTAGTGGGTGAGGCCGAGTACCTCTGGATTGATCGGGATGTCAAAGCGCCCTCTATGGCTTCGCGTCCTTATTATGCGAGACGGCAACAGGCAGGAGCTTTGCTCCGGGTGGAGATCTGATGAATGCGAACGAGCTGCGGGATCTCGGTGATGCTGAACTCGCTCAGAAGCTGAGCGAGGCGAAAGAGCAGCTATTTAACTTGCGCTTCCAGCTCGCTACAGGCCAGCTCGACAACTACCGGATGCTCGGCGAGGTTCGGCGTGACATCGCACGGGTGCTGACTGTTCAGCGAGAACGCGAGCTGGCTATTGAGAAGGATGAGTCATGAGCACAAGTGCGACTCCCCAAGGCGCTCAGGGGAATTTTTCTCTCAACCAGACCGATTGCTCACGGGGTGAGCGGAAGGTACGGCAAGGCGTCGTTACCAGCGACCGTATGGACAAGACCGTCGTTGTCCTGGTGGAGCGGCGCACCACCCATCCGCTCTACCGGAAGATTGTGACGCGCTCAGAGAAGCTCCATGCGCACGATGAGCAGAACGATGTACACGTAGGTGACCGCGTTCGGGTCATGGAGACTCGGCCGTTGTCGAAGACTAAGCGCTGGAGAGTGGTCGAGGTGATCGAGCGTGCCAAGTAATTTGTACGCGTTAATAGGTGACTTCGCTCCGCTTCGGTTGCTACGCAACGCATCGCCCGCTGCATGTGGTTGTAATTAGCTCGGTCTCCTCGCTGAGCAGCTGAAAGACAGGTAGAGATGATTCAGCAAGAGAGTAGATTGCGGGTCGCGGACAACACTGGAGCACGCGAGGTGCTTTGTATTCGCGTGCTTGGTGGATCCGGTCGGCGCTACGCATCGATTGGCGATGTAATTGTTGGCACGGTCAAGAACGCAATCCCAGCCTCGAGCGTAAGACGCGGTGACGTGGTCAGGGCCGTTATCGTACGGACGAAGAAAGAGAAGCGTCGTCTCGACGGGACCTATATCCGCTTTGATGACAATGCATGTGTGCTCATTAACGAGCAGCGCAACCCTCGTGGTACGCGCATCTTTGGTCCTGTGGGTCGGGAGCTGCGCGAGCGACGGTTCATGAAGATTGTGTCGCTGGCTCCGGAGGTGCTCTAGCTGTGGCGCGAATCCGTCGGAACGACATTGTCCAAATCATCTCCGGTAAGGACGCTGGCAAGAGCGGTCGCGTGGTGCGTGTCTATCCTAAGACTCAGCGTGTTATGGTCGAGGGTCTCAACCGGGTGACGAAGCACACCCGGTTACGAACGACTCGTCGTGGCGCTCAGGAAGGTGGAATGGAGCATGTTGAAGCGCCGCTTCACCTCTCGAATGTGATGCCTGTTTGCACTAAATGTGATCAGCCAACGCGGATAGGTCAACGAATTGTCGACGGCAGTAAAGTCCGGTACTGCCGAAGATGCAACGCGGAGTTTTAGTTCAATAAAGAAGGACCCTAGGAAGATGACCGCGACAACGACACAACCGTACTCTCCGCGCCTCAAGCAGCGGTACTTTGAGGAGGTCCGCCCCGCGCTCCAGCAACAGTTGGGCCTTGGCAACATCATGCAGGTCCCGCGGTTGGAAAAGATCGTGGTGAACATGGGCGTTGGTGATGCCATTCAGGACGCGAAGGCACTTGAGGGCGCGATGCGCGATCTCGCCACGATTACCGGGCAGAAGCCTCAGATGCGGCGTGCGCGTAAGTCGATCGCGGGTTTCAAGCTCCGCGCAGGCATGGCGATCGGTGTGCGTGTCACGTTACGCGGTGACCGGATGTGGGATTTCCTTGACCGACTCCTCGCCATCGCACTCCCACGTATCCGCGACTTCCGCGGTCTGCCCGTGAACTTTGACGGGCGCGGCAACTACACCTACGGGATTAGCGAGCAGCTGATTTTCCCAGAGGTCAACTACGACCAGGTCGAGAAGGTCCGTGGGATGGATATCACGTTCGTCACCACTGGCGAGACCAACGAGCAGGGCCGGGCGCTGCTCGATGCACTCGGGTTCCCATTCGTCGTGGCCAACCCTTAACAGGGCTAGGCTAAGGCTAAGAATGAGTGCATTGAGTGGACCCTTTGGCTCCAGGAGCGACCAACGATGGCAAAAAAGTCTCTGATCGCCAAGGCGAAGCGGAAACAAAAGTTCAAGGTTCGTGAATATACCCGGTGCAACCGGTGTGGGCGTCCGCGAGCGGTGTTCCGTAAGTTCATGCTCTGTCGTATCTGTTTCCGTGAACTTGCGCATGCAGGTGAGCTACCTGGTGTTCGCAAAGCCAGCTGGTAACGGGATTGGGAGAAACGACAATGACTATGACTGATCCCGTTGCGGATATGCTCACTCGCATCCGTAACGCGAACGTCGCATACTGCGAAGAGATCGCGATGCCTTCCTCTAAGCTAAAAGCCGCGATCGCGGATATTCTCAAGCGTGAGGGGTATATCCGTGATTATCTCGTCGATCCAACCAGCCCGCAGGCGACTCTGAAGCTCGCGTTGAAGTACAGCGGGGATCGAGAGCGATCGATCACCGGATTACGGCGGATCTCGAAGCCTGGTCTGCGCGTCTATGCGAAACGCGATGAGGTGCCACGTGTGCTCGGCGGCCTGGGAATCGCGATCATCTCAACATCATCGGGGTTGATTACGGACCGTGAGGCCCGTAAGCGAGGTATTGGTGGCGAAGTTCTCGCGTATGTCTGGTAGGAACGACTTGATGAGTCGAACGGCGGTGAACCTGGCATGAGCCGTATTGGTAAGGAGCCGGTCCGGATTCCGGATGGCGTCACGCTTACGTGCGAGGGTAAAACGCTCCGCGTCAGTGGTCCCAAAGGCACGTTGACCCAACAAATTCATCCGGACATCACTGTGCTGATCGGCGACGGCGAGGTCCGCGTCACCCGTGATGATGACGAACGCGAACACCGTGCCCTTCACGGGCTGTTCCGCTCGTTGATCGCGAACATGGTGACGGGCGTCACCGACGGTTATCAGCGACGGCTGGAGATCGTTGGCGTCGGGTACCGTGTCGCAAAGCGGGGCAACGGGCTGGCGTTCCAGCTCGGTTACAGCCATCCGATCGAGGTCGATGCGGTAGAGGGCATTACATTCGATGTGCCGACGCCGACTAAGATCACGATTTCCGGTGCCGATAAGCAACAGGTTGGACAGGTTGCCGCGAACATCCGAGCCTTGCGCAAGCCCGAGCCCTACAAGGGCAAGGGAATTCGTTACGAGGGTGAACAGATCCGCCGGAAGTCTGGTAAGGCCGCGGGCTAGCCCGCAAAGACCATGAATGCCCTTGGCGTTGAGTGAACGCTTGAGAGGCGAGGAGGCACGCAGGATGGCTGTGACGAATAGGAGGGCAGCGCTCCGACGCCGGCATGCCCGTGTCCGCAAGCGCGTGCGCGGAACTGCCCAGCGCCCGCGTCTGGCCGTCTACCGCTCGAACACGGGAATCTACGCCCAGGTCATTGATGACCGGGCCGGTCAGACTCTTGTCGCTGCGTCTCATCTGGACCATCGAACTGCACAGGTCACCGGTGGCAAAGCCGGGATGGCCGCCGCAGTAGGCGCGTTGCTCGCTGAGCGGGCACGCCGAGTCGGCATCGAACAGGTTACCTTTGACCGCGGAGGCAACCGCTACCACGGACGAGTGAAAGCGCTCGCCGAAGCTGCCCGGCAGGCTGGGTTGCAGTTTTGAGGCTGAAGCAGCCGCCATGTAAGTAGGATCGCAAGGTTCCCAATAGGTAAAGGAAAGAGCATGGTAGGACCCGGAGGAGGCGCCCAGCGGGGTGACCGCGCCGGTCGTGGCCGGGACCGTGATCGACGCGGACCCCGCGAGGAGGAGCGCAGTCCATACGAGGAGAAGGTTGTCGCGATCAACCGCGTCGCCAAGGTCGTCAAGGGTGGACGGCGGTTCTCCTTCACTGCGCTCGTTGTCGTTGGCGACCGCAATGGCACCGTCGGCGTCGGTTATGGCAAGGCGAAAGAGGTTCCCTCGGCGATCCAGAAAGGAGTCGAGGAGGCGAAGAAGAACTTCTTTGCTGTCCCGATGATCCAAAAGACGATCGTTCACCCTGTCATCGGTGAGAGCGGGGCGGGCAGGGTTGTGTTGAAACCGGCTGCGCCGGGCACTGGAGTGATTGCCGGTGGTCCGGTCCGCGCAGTGTTGGAGTGCGCGGGTATCAGCGATGTCCTCGCCAAGTCACTGGGAACATCCAACTCGATCAACGTCGTGCACGCGACCGTTGAGGCACTCCGGCAGCTGAAGACCCCGGAGGGTGTGGCCCACCTCCGTGACCTTGAGTTATCCGAGCTTTTGCCGAAGAAGATGCTTGAGAACATGAAGTTGAGGGCATGAGAAAATGGAACACCTGGCCATCACCCAGATCCGTAGCCTTATCGGCACAAACGCCGACCAACGCCGGACCATTCAGGCCTTGGGGCTACGACGGATCCGCCACACTGTCGTCAAGCCGGATCGTCCCGAGATCCGCGGCATGATTGCAAAGGTCTCGCACCTTGTCGAGGTTTCTGAGTCTCAGCAGCCCATGGAGACGCCTGGGAGCACCTCTGGCGCTCCGGACTCCTCCGCTGACCGCTAGGTTGGTGACCAAGATGAAGATCCACCACCTGAAGCCCGCCAAGGGCGCGCACCGGCCCAAACAGCGTAAAGGCCGTGGTGAGGCAGCTGGGAAGGGCAAGACCGCCGGTCGCGGTTCCAAAGGTACGGGCGCCCGAGCTCGTATTCCTATCGGGTTCGAAGGCGGGCAGATGCCACTGCAGCGACGCGTGCCCAAGCGCCCGGGCTTTACGCCACGCAACCGGGTCGAGTTCGCGACGGTAAACGTCGAGCGGCTTAATGCCATGTTCGAGCCCAGCGAGGAGGTCACGCCAGAGACGCTGCGGGAGAGGGGATTGCTCCGCCGCGGCTCGGCGCCAGTGAAGATTCTCGGCGACGGTGAGCTGGCCAAGTCGCTGCGGGTCTCGGCGCACGCGTTCTCGGCTTCCGCAGCCAGCAAGATCAGCGCTGCTGGCGGTACAACGATTGTCCTGGCCCGCCAGCAGTGAGGAACCATGGAGCAATGAGCAGCCCAGACATCGGCCTGCATTATGATCGGGATCCGGGAGGGTAAAGGCCGGCATGCTGCGCGCGTTCACGAACGCCTTCAAGGTCCCGGATCTGCGGGGCAAGATTTTCTTTACTTTAGCGATCATCACCGTCTACCGGCTCGGGTCGGTCATTCCCACCCCGGGGGTCGACTACAAGGCGCTCAATGAGCTGCTCGCGCGTGCAGATGCCCAGCAAGGTGTCCTGCCGCTACTCAATCTGCTCTCAGGCGGCGCGCTAACCCAGCTCGCGGTGTTCGCGTTGGGGATCATGCCGTATATCACCGCGAGCATCATTATGCAGCTCCTCACAGTCGTGATCCCGCGCTTGGAGGAGTACCAGAAAGAGGGTGAGTCCGGGATCCGGAAGATCACACAATACACTCGTTACTTAACGATTGTGCTTGCGATCCTCCAATCCACCGGCTTAATCGCGCTGGTCTTGAATAACGGGCTGTTCGGCGGGCAGCCTTCGGCGCAGTTGATCCCCAACGCGACGCTCGGGATCAAGGCGTTAATGATCCTCACGTTGACCGCTGGCACGGCGTTCATCATGTGGCTCGGTGAACTCATCACCGCACGGGGCATTGGCAATGGGATGTCTCTGTTGATCTTTACGGCAATCATCGCGAGCTTCCCGGGCACCGGCTACCAGATTTTCCTGACGAACAAAGCTCTGTTCGCGGGCGTTATGGTGATGGCGCTCGCATTGATCGTCGGAGTCGTCTACATCGAGCAGGGCCAGCGGCGCATCCCAGTGCAGTATGCGAAGCGTCAGCTCGGCCGCAAGGTGTACGGTGGAACCTCGACATATATCCCGCTCAAGGTCAACCAAGCTGGCGTTATTCCAATAATTTTCGCGTCATCCTTACTCACACTGCCTCAACTGGCATCGTCGATTTTTGGCAACCAGACTTTTGATCGCTTTGTTCAGCGGTTCTTCCTGACGGGGGACCACCCTTACTACATTCTGACATTTTTTATCCTGACGATTTTCTTTGCGTACTTCTATACGGCTATTACGTTCAACCCAGTCGATGTCGCCGATAACATGAAGAAGTATGGAGGTTTCATCCCGGGCATACGACCAGGGCGGCCGACCGCCGAGTATCTTGACCGGGTGATCACGAGGATCACGCTGCCAGGCTCGCTTTATCTCGCCACACTCGCGGTTATCCCGTTCTTTTTCCTAGGTGTGGCGGGGACGGGGGCGTACCAGCTCCCGCTGGGTGGCTCCAGTTTGCTTATTGTGGTTGGTGTAGCGCTCGAGACAATGAAACAAGTAGAGAGCCAGCTGCTCCAGCGGCACTACGAGGGCTTCTTGAGCGCTTGAGGAACGTTTGATGGAGAAGGAGCTGATGTGCGACTCGTGCTGCTGGGTCCACCTGGAGCCGGCAAGGGCACCCAGTCCGCTTACATTGCAAGGGAACACGCGGTGCCGCACATCTCGACAGGGGATATTTTCCGAGAACATATTAAAGGCGGTACAGACTTGGGCACTCAAGCACAGGCGTACATCGACCGCGGCGATCTCGTCCCTGACGGCGTGGTGAACCGGATGGTTGGTGAGCGCCTCACGCAGCCCGATGCCAAGAACGGGTGGCTGCTCGATGGTTATCCCCGCACGGTGCCGCAGGCTGAGGCGCTCGAGAAGCTGCTAGACAAGATTGGTCAACCTCTTGACGCGGTGCTGTGGTTTGACGTACCGGAGGATGAATTCACAAGGCGTATCCAGAGCCGGGCCGAGCAGGAGGGCCGCTCTGACGACACGAGGGAGGTGGTGCGTCGGCGCTTAGAAGAGTATGCCCAGAAAACCTCCTCGTTGGAGAGCTTTTACCGCAAGCGGGGCCTGCTGCACCACGTGGATGGGGTAGGCCCGATCAATGAGGTCGCTGGCCGGACCTTCGCCGTTTTGGAGATGATCAGCAGGAAAGGCAGGGGTGGGGAGGCCCTGGAGGAGGCATGATCGTTCGCAAGTCGCCTGCAGAGCTGGAACTTATGGCGAAAGCCGGGAGGGTTGTCGCCCAGCTCCATGAAGCCCTGCGCGAGGCAATTCAACCTGGTATCTCGACATTCCAGCTCGATCGCATCGCTGAACGTGAGCTGCGTAGCTGTGGTGCGGTGCCGTCTTTCAAGGGGTACCGCGGCTTCCCGGCGACCCTATGCACCTCCGTGAACTCCGAAATAGTGCATGGTATCCCATCCAGGCGAGTTGTGCTTCGTGAAGGCGATCTCATCAAGATTGACGCTGGGGCGATTGTTGACGGCTATCACGGTGACTCGGCGGTCACGTGGATTGTCGGCGGCGATGAGACCGCTCCACTGGAGGTGCAGGCGCTCGTGAAGCACACCCGGCAGGGCCTTTGGGCTGGCCTGATCAAGGCGCGGCCCGGTAATCGGCTCACTGACATCTCGGCAGCGGTAGAGGCAGTAGCCATCCAACATTCCTACGGGGTCGTGGAAAAGTACGTCGGCCACGGCATAGGTCGGGCACTTCACGAGGACCCGCATGTGCCGAACTATGGGCGGCCAGGGCGAGGCCCTCGACTTGTGCCTGGTTTTGCCTTGGCGGTTGAGCCGATGTTCAATCTCGGTGGCGCCGAGACGCGTGAGCTGGACGATGGCTGGACGGTTGTAACCGCCGACGGGACGCTCTCAGCGCATTGGGAACACACCGTTGCGATTACCGAGGACGGCCCCTGGGTACTGACGGCCCGATCTGACGAGCCGGAGTGGCCGCTCCAGGAACCCGAACGTGTCCCTAACGCCACAGCTCCGCAGCCCTCAGGTGGACGACCATGAGACGTGGTGATAACCTTTTTCTTCCGGCCCCGCCGTGTGTGGGGCATTCTGTGCTGCTCCCAGGCTCCGAGCGCTCGCTCAGGCGCGGCGTGGCGGGCCACTCCACGGGCTTGGCGGCGTGAGTGAGATATCGAGTGAGGTTCGACGTGAAGGTGCAGCCCTCGGTCAAGCGCATCTGTGAGAAGTGCCGAATCATTCGTCGGCACGGTCGCGTGATGGTTATCTGTAGCAACCCTCGGCACAAGCAGCGGCAGGGCTGATGCCCATGGTTACGGACACACCCTTTCCTAAGTCCCTTGTGGGAGTTCATGGGGCGGAGGTGATCTAATGGCACGAATTGCCGGCGTCGATCTGCCTCGTGATAAGCGGTCGGAGATCGGTCTGACGTACATTTACGGGATTGGACGTACCCGCGCGGCACAGACGCTCGCTGCCGTGAGTGTCGACCCGTCCACGCGGATCCGCGACCTCACCGAAGACCAGGTAAAGCTCCTGCGCGACTATATTGAGGCAAATTTCCAGGTCGAGGGTGATTTGCGCCGAGAGGTCGCACAGAACATAAAGCGCAAGGTCGATATCGGCTGTTACCAGGGAATCCGCCACCGGCGTGGCCTTCCCGTACGCGGCCAGCGCACGCATACGAATGCCCGGACGCGGAAGGGCCCACGCCGCACCGTCGGAGGAATTAAGAAGAGAGTGCGGAAGCATTAGTTGCTCGCCGAGGCTGCCAGTCCCCGTTCCTCCGCAGGCGCAACATAACTTAGCCCATGTTGGAATATAACCAGCAGCCCGCTACCACCTACTTACTTCCTAGGAATGCCCAGTGGCACAGCAGAAAAAGCAATCGGGACCGAAGAGCAAGCAACGGACGCGTAAGAAGGAGCGACGTCAAGTCTCTCATGCCCAGGCGCATATCAAGAGTTCCTTTAATAATACGATTGTGACGATCACTGATCAGCAGGGCAATGTCCTGGCATGGGCGTCGGCTGGAAACGTCGGCTTCAAGGGCTCCCGTAAGTCGACGCCATTCGCCGCTCAGATGGCAGCGGAGAAGGCTGCTCGCAGCGCGGCCGAATACGGCGTGCGCAAAATTGATGTGTTTGTCAAGGGCCCTGGCTCAGGGCGCGAGACCGCAATCCGCTCATTGCAGGCGAATGGCCTTGAGGTCGCCGCAATCAAAGACGTCACCCCGATCCCGCATAACGGCTGCCGTCCCCCGAAGCGCCGTCGGGTCTAACAGGAGAGAAGATGGCTCGGTATACCGGACCCGATTGCAAGCTCTGTCGGCGTGAGCGTCAGAAGCTCTACCTTAAAGGGACTCGCTGCGAGGGACCCAAGTGCGCAATTGAGAAGCGCCCTTACCCGCCAGGTGAGCACGGGCGTGGGCGTATCCGTGAGAGCGAATACCTCCTCCAGCTGCGCGAGAAACAGAAAGCGCGGCGAATCTATGGTGTGCTTGAGCGCCAGTTCCATAACTACTATGAGGAGGCCTCCCGGCGTGGCGGCCTCACCGGTGAGAACCTTCTCCAGCTATTGGAGACGCGGCTCGACAATGTGGTGTATCGCGGGGGGCTCGCGCGGTCACGCGACGAGGCCCGTCAGCTCGTGCGGCACCGTCACTTCCAAGTTAACAGCCGCACAGTGAACATTCCCAGCTATCAAGTCCGCATGGGGGATGTGATCACGTTGCGGGAACGCTCGCGGAATATCGTGCCAATCATTGGCTCGCTAGAGCTGCTGGACAGTAAACGGATTCCCCGTTGGCTCTCCATTGATCCATCAAAGCTTGAGATTACTGTGCTCGACTTGCCGAGCCGCAGCCAGATCGATGTCCCAGTTCAGGAGCAGCTCATCGTCGAGCTTTACTCCAGATAATGCTTCGAGCACGCGGCCATTTGAGGGCAGGAACACTTCCCGCTCCCTCGCAACCGCGGCGCTCGCTCCGCTCAGCGGCTTAGCCGCAGGAGGCGACCTTACGTGCTGATCGTCCAGCGCCCCAGCATCCAAGAAGACGTCATTGTCGAGCAAACCCGGTCGGCATTTAGTATCGAGCCGCTCGAGCCTGGGTTCGGCTATACGCTTGGCAACAGCCTTCGACGCACGCTCCTGTCGTCCATTCCAGGCGCAGCGGTGACGAGCGTGCGTATCGAGGGCGTCCTTCACGAGTTCAGCTCGATTGAGGGCGTCAAGGAGGACGTTACCGACATCATCCTGAACCTGAAGGAACTCGTGCTCCGGTGCCACAATGATGAGCCTGTCGAGATCTTCCTCGGCGGCGAGGGTCCCGGTGAGATCACGGCGGACTTCATCACCGCGCCCAGCGAGGTCGAGATCCTCAATAGAGACCTTCATATCGCGACGCTGAACCGCAAAGGCCGCGTCGAGATGTACCTCACTGTCGAGCGTGGCCGCGGCTATGTCTCGGCCGAGCGCAACAAGCGTCCCGACCAACCGATCGGGGTAATCCCAATCGATTCGATCTACTCACCGGTCCGCCGTGTCACCTACCGTGTAGAGGCTACGCGTGTCGAGCAGATGACGAACTACGACCGGTTGATCCTTGACGTCGAGACCGACGGCTCCGTGGCTCCCGCCGAAGCGCTCGCTTCCGCCGGGCAGACCCTGCGAGACCTCTTCGAGCTATTCAGCGAGTTCGAGGAGGGTGGGCCTGGAGGCCTGTCAATCGGTCCAGACGGCGGGGCACCCCTGCCGCTGTCCCCGAACCTCCAGCTTCCGATCGAGGACATGGATTTGTCGGTTCGGTCCTACAACTGCCTGAAACGCGAGGGCGTATCAACCGTCGGTGAGCTGGTGCAGAAGACCGAGCAGGATCTCCTTGACATCCGTAATTTCGGTCAGAAGTCAATCGAAGAGGTGAAGCAGAAGCTCGCGGAGATGGGGCTGTCCTTGGCCGACTATGGCGGCTATGCGGGCTAGGTCGTTGGATTCCTCGGGTCTTGTGGCCTGGATGCGTGTCGCTGGATCTCCAGGGCGCGAACCTTCTACGATCCTCTAACGTAACGACACGCGATCATGCCCGTTCAGCTCTAGCGCCTCGGGCCGCTGCTGTCCCGTGCCGTGAACTTCTGAGAAAGAGTTGAAATGCCACAGCCTAGGAAGGCGCCTCGATTCGGGGGGAGCGCGGCGCACCACAAGATGATTCTCGCCAATCTTGTGACCGAACTGTTCCGGTATGGCCGGATCCGGACCACGCTCCCGAAGGCGAAATCAATGCAGCCGCTCGCCGACCGGATGGTGACGTTCGCCAAGTGTGGCGATGTCCACTCCCGTCGGCAGGTGTTGCGTATCATCCGTGATAAGGACGTCGTCCATAAATTATTCGCGGATGTTGCGCCTGCATTCGCGGAGCGCGACGGTGGGTACACACGTGTCGTAAAGCTTGGGCCGCGTAAAGGTGATGCCGCGCCCATGGCGCTCATCGAGTTGGTCGAGGGCGTATCCGCTGCTACCGGAGGCGCGCTCGGGGAGGCCCCCCGCCGACGTTGGGCTCTTCGCCGCCGCGGAGGCGGGTCTTTGTCATACAGCGCTCGTCAGCGGGAGGAGGAGCGGCTCGCCGCTGCCGACGCTGGTGACGACGACGAGGAGGAGTTTTAGCTGCGCTGGCAGAGTCGCCTAGTCTTTCGGGAACGATCCCTGGGAAGGGCGACATAGCGACGGTCAGGGTCCGGGTTGACCTCGCGTACGACGGGTCGGGGTTCGCTGGCTTCGCCCGGCAGCCGGGCCAACGGACCGTACAAGGCGTCTTGGAGCACGCGCTCGCGAAGCTGGTGGGCGCGCCAGTCGACATCACGGCCGCTGGCCGTACCGACCGCGGTGTCCACGCGCTTGCGCAGACCATCCACTGTGACATCCCTGCTGATGCGCGCTTGCTCTGCGACCTCGACCGCGCCCGCGCGGCGCTCGACGCGATCTGCGGCCCAGAGATTGGCATCTGGCGCGTCCGGCGGGTGCCCTTGACATTTGACGCCAGGTTTTCGGCTACCCAGCGGCGGTACCGCTACCGGATCTGTGATGCCGCCGCGATGAGCCCTCTGCGGCGTCATGACACCTGGCATCTTGGCCTACCTTCACTGAACGTGGGTGCGATGGAGGCGGCCGGTGGACACCTGCTCGGTGAGCATGACTTCAGCTCGTTCTGCCGCCGATCACGGGATGAGACGCTTGTCCGGCGGATCGATCGGTTGACCGTGCGGCGGGAGCGCGCCGACCTGGTGGCCGTCGCTGTCGCTGGCAAAGCGTTCTGCCATCAGATGGTCCGGTCAGTGACCGGCTGCCTTGTCGCCGTAGGGCATGGCAAGCACCCGCCTGACTGGGTCGCGAGTGTCCTGGCTGCTCGTAGCCGGCAGGCCGGGGGACAGGTCGCCCCGCCTCACGGCCTCACCCTTGTCGGTGTGTCGTACCGTTGAGGTCAGTCCATCCCATGCAGTTGAACCTTCTGCCAGCCCGGCGTACGCTTAGCCACCTGCGGCCGGAGCCCTTTGTGCGCTTGCCTGCGCCGTTCGTCCGATCCCAACGACCCCGAGAGTGTCCATGCGCACGTACTCGCCCCGACCGAAAGACGCGAATCCGACGTGGTATGTCGTGGACGCGCGGGACGTGGTCCTCGGCCGGCTCGCCTCCCAGGTCGCGCACCTCCTGCGCGGGAAGCACAAGCCGATTTTCGCGCCTCACCTCGACATGGGTGACTACGTGATCGTGGTGAACGCCGCGAGTGTGCGGCTGACCGGCAACAAGGCCGAGCAGAAGCTCGCATACCGGCACTCGGGCTACCCGGGGGGGCTGAAGGCCGTACCCTGGACGCGGTTGCTCGCTGAGCGGCCGGAGCGGCTCGTTGAGCGGGCGGTCAAGGGGATGCTCCCGAAGAACACGATCGGCCGGGCGCAGTTGCGCAAGCTCAAGGTCTATGCCGGACCCGACCACCCGCATGCTGCGCAGCAGCCGAAGCCGCTCGACATCGCTACGGCTGGCGGGCGAGGATCTGGACAGGGGAAGCGCAATGGCTAGCACGATCTATACCGGCCGTCGCAAGACCTCCGTAGCCCGGGTGCGTCTCCGTGAGGGCACAGGCCAGTTCCAGTTGAATGGCCGTTCGCTTGAGGACTACTTCCCGATTGGGACGCTGCGCGCAGCAATTCTCGAGCCCTTCCGCATCACGGACACGCAGGGCCGGTTCGACGTCATCGCTCGCATTCACGGTGGCGGCACGACCGGTCAGGCCGGAGCGCTCCAGCACGGCATCGCCCGCGCGCTTGAGGGCGAGGACGCCGCTTGGCGCGCGCCGCTCAAAAGAGTCGGGTTGTTGACCCGGGACGCGCGCGAGACCGAGCGGAAGAAGTACGGGCTGAAGAAGGCCCGCAAGGCGCCCCAGTACAGCAAGCGTTAATCGCTTGCGCGGAGGTGGGCCAACTGTTCGGAACCGACGGTGTCCGCGGTGTCGCGAACCGGCAGCTCACACCTGAACTCGCCGTCGGGCTCGGGCGCGCCCTGGTCCGCACGCTAAGGGAGGAGGGGGCTGCCTACCCCCGCGTCATTGTGGGGCGAGACCCACGCGTATCTGGCGAGATGCTTGAGGCAGCGCTAGTCGCGGGCGTCTGCTCGGCTGGTGGTGAGTCGGTAGTGATCGGCGTGATCCCGACTCCCGGCGTCGCCTATCTCATTACCCACCTCGGAGCCGATAGTGGTGTGGTGATCTCCGCGAGCCATAACCCCGTGGAGGACAACGGCATCAAGGTCTTCGGGAGAGATGGGTTCAAGCTCAACGACGAGGAGGAGGGGCGGATCAGCGCGCTTGTGCACTGTCCGGACGAGAATCCTCCAACCGGCGCAGCGGTCGGGAGGGTGCGGCAGTACCACGATGCGGTGGGGGCGTATGTGGCCCACCTCGTGGACACCGCGCGGGGCGTGGACCTGTCAGGCCTGAGAGTCGTCGTCGACTGTGCGAATGGCGCCGCCTCCGCTGTCGCTCCTGCGGTGCTTCAACGACTCGGGTGTACGGTGACGGCCATCCACGCGGCGCCCGACGGGACGAACATTAATGACGGCTGCGGGTCTCTCCACCCCGAGGTTGTCGCTGCGTCGGTTGTGGAGATTGGTGCTGACGTCGGCCTCGCGCACGACGGGGATGCTGACCGGCTCATCGCGGTCGACCACACCGGAGCGGTCGTGGATGGTGATGCGATGCTCGCGATCCTTGCCTCCCGAATGCACCGCACGCACGGCTTGGACGGGGTCGTCACGACGGTAATGACCAACCTCGGCTTCCGGCAGGCGATGGAAAGCCTCGGCATCGACGTCATCCAGACGCAAGTGGGGGATCGCTACGTCCTGGAGGCCATGCGCACGAGCGGCTACATGCTCGGCGGCGAGCAATCGGGCCATCTCATCTTCGGTGAGCACGCCACCACTGGCGATGGGGTGCTCACCGCCATCCAGTTGCTGTCAGTGATCTCTGCGGAGCGAGCCCCCCTCGCGCGCCTCGCCACCGTGATGCGTCGGCTCCCCCAGGTCCTCATCAACATCCGCGGCATTGAGCGTTGCCGGCTCGATGGCGCAGATCGGCTCTGGGAGGCCGTCGCTGAGGCGGAGGCCACGCTCGGCCGCGCGGGACGCATCCTCGTCCGGGCATCCGGCACCGAGCCGATCGTCCGCGTGATGGTGGAGGCCGACTGCGCCGATCACGCAACTGAGATCGCCGAGCGCCTCGCGAGCGTCGCCGCGCAGGAGTTGAGGCCATGAAGAGTTCTCGAATCGCCGCATCGGTGGATGGTGTCTGAGTCGGGTTTTCACGGCGTATGGCCGCCGGAACCGCGCTCCCCACGTCTTATGGGCGAACCGGCTTCTGCGCGGAGGCGGTAGCGGATGCCATCGGGCTCGATGCGTGAGTAGTCGGTCGTGCGCTCGGCGGGAACTCGACCGGCGGCGAGCGCGACGGCGCGGAGCGTCTCCGGATCCTGCCGTACTCCGTGATCAGCGCCAGCCATCCGCGAGATGGTCTCCTCCATGAGCGTGCCGCCCAGGTCGTTCGCACCGGCCCGGAGGAGGAGCTGTGCGCCCTCCAAGCCCACCTTTACCCACGACAGCTGGACATTGTCGATCGCTCCTTGGAGCACGAGCCGCGCGACCGCATGGACGCGGATTGTGTCCTCGAGCGTCGGGCCCGGCCGAGCCACGCCTGCGAGGTAGATCGGGGCCTGCCGATGGACGAACGGCAGCGGTACGAACTCGGTGAAGCCGCCGGTCCGGTCCTGCAAGCGGCGGAGCAGGTGAAGGTGCGCCGCCCAGTGGGTGGGAGAGTCGACGTGCCCGTACATCATCGTTGACGAGCTGCGGATGCCAAGTTCGTGGGCAGTGGTCACGACCTCGATCCACGTGTCGGCCGGGAGCTTGCCTTTCGTGAGCACCCAGCGGATCTCGTCGTCGAGGATCTCCGCGGCTGTCCCGGGGATCGTGTTGAGTCCCGCTGCCCTCGCCTCTGCCAGCCACTCTCGGATCGAGATGCCGAGCCGGGCGGCGCCATTGGCGACCTCCATTGGGGAGAACGCATGGACATGCATCTGGGGAACGCGGTCTTTCACTGCCCGGATAAGGGCGAAGTAGTAGTCGCCGCCAAGGTCGGGGTGAATACCGCCCTGCATGCAGATCTCGGTCGCGCCCCAGTCCCAAGCCTCCTGCGCCCGATCTGCGATTTGATCCAGGGTGAGGAAGTACGCGTCAGGGTCGTCGCGACGCTGGGCGAACGCGCAGAACCGGCAACCCGTGTAGCAGATATTGGTGAAGTTAATGTTTCGGTTGACGACGTAGGTCACCACCTCACCGACCCGCGCAGCGCGGACAGCGTCGGCGGTCTGAACCAACGCGTCAAGTTCGGCTCCAGTGGCAGTGAGCAGGGCGAGAGCTTGAGCCTCAGTCGGAGGCTTGCCGCGCTCTGCTGCTCGTAGTACCCCCCGAGTCTCCAACGGGACGCGCCCGGGCGGCTGGGTGCTCTTGCGACGAGGTGAGCGGGGAAGGGTGGCGCGGTCCGTTTCTGGAAGCGCCTCGGTCGCGATCAGGGCGATATCGCCGTACACGGATTCCGCGTCCGCGCGCAGCAGTCCCTCGCGTCGTAACGCCGTCATACCCTGACCCGCCACCGCGCCGAGCCAGCGTGTGTCGTCACCGGCCTGCTCGAGGAACACGTCGGGGTCCTGCCAAGGCTGGCCGGATGGCGTCAACCCCGCCACAGCGAACCCCTCCGCATCAGCCAGAGCGCCCACCGGCTTGCGCATCCGGCCTGCGAGCCAAGGGTCGGGGCGGCGGACGTACTCGGGGTAGACGCACAGCCGCTCGACCAGCTCATGGCCTGCTGTCGCAGTGCGGGCAGCGAGCTGGTCGAGGTGAGGCCAGGGCCACTCAGGGTTCACATGGTCGGGCGTCACCGGCGAGACCCCGCCCCAGTCGTCGATACCGGCTCGGACGATGACCTCGACGCCGTGAGGTGAGAGGTTGGGTGGGGCTTGGAGGTGGACGCGGGTCGGGAGCACACACCGCGCGACGGCGACCGTGGCGAGCAGCTCATGGAGGCTGGGCTCCGGGTGGCTCCGCATCGCTGTGTCGGGTTTCGCGCGGAAGTTCTGGACGATGACCTCTTGGAGGTGGCCGTACCGGCGGGCGGAGGCTGCGAGTCCGAACAACGCCTCAGCCCGCTCACGGTCAGTCTCGCCGATCCCGATCAAGATGCCGGAGGTAAACGGGATCGACAGCCGCCCGGCGTGTTCGATCGTGCGCAGCCGGACCGCCGGGTCCTTATCAGGGCAATTCCAGTGCGCCTGCCCCCTCTCCAGCAGCCGTCGGGACGAGGACTCAAGCATGATCCCCATCGAGCCAGACACCTGTTTCAGCGTGGAGAGCTCTGTCCAGCTCATGACGCCTGGGTTGAGATGAGGGATCAGGCCAGTCTCCTCGATCACCTGGATCGCGACCGCACGGAGGTACTCCAGCGTGCTCACAAAGCCGCGTGCGGCGAGCCACTCCCGGGCCGCCGGGTACCGCTTCTCAGGCCGGTCACCGAGGGTGAACAGCGCCTCCTTGCATCCCGCGGCCTGCCCGGCCCGTGCGATCTCCAGCACTTGCTCAGGTGAGAGATATGCGGGCATATCCCCCTTCGGTGGCCAGGCGAACGTGCAGTACCCGCAAGTGTTCCGGCAGAGGTGGGTGAGGGGAATGAATACCTTTCGGCTATAGGTCACTCGCGCGCCGAACGCACCTTTACGAATCCGGCCTGCGATCGCCATAAGGCGCTCCAGGGCAGGACCCCGTGCGCCTAACAGCCATGTGGCCTCATCAACGGAGAGGCTCTTGCCAGCGTCGGCGCGGGCGAGCGCGCGGCGGAGCCCTGACGGCAGGGCACCGGTCGCAGGCTTTCCGGTCATCCTCTCTCAAGGTATCGTTACCCGGCGCTGATCAGTCGGCGAATCTCCTCGGCGGCGAAATAGATGATGAACAGCGCGCTTGAGGCGGCCATCAACCAGTGCACCTCGCGGAAGCGGCCGGTCCCGGCCTTGATTACCGTGTAGGAGACAAAACCCCAGCCGATGCCATCGGTGATTGAGTAGGTGAACGGCATCACGATCATCGTGAGGAACGCGGGGATTGCGATCGTGTAGTCGTCCCATGGCAGGTCGCGGATGACCGACATCATGAAGAACCCGACGAGGATGAGCGTTGGCGCCGTAGCCTCGGGCGGGATCACGCCCGCGAGGGGCGACAGGAAGAGCGCGGCGAAGAACAACGCCCCGGTCACGACGCTCGCGAGCCCGGTGCGGGCACCGGAGGAGATGCCGCTCGCGGACTCGATATAGGTCGTCGCGCTGGACGCCGAGGCCGCCCCGCCAACCGCAGCGGCGATGGAGTCGATCAGCAGCACACGGCTCATCCGTGGAAGGTGGCCCTGCTCGTCAAGGAACCCACCCTCGTGCCCCAGCGCGATCGCGGTGCCCATGGTGTCGAAGAAGTCCGCGAGCATGAGCGTAAATACTGCAAGCGCTGCTGAGAGCGCTCCGAGCTTGGCGAGGAAGCCGAACGAGAAAGCCCCGAGCAACGAAAAGTCTGGAGCGGCCACGATACGCGATGGCAGTCGCGCGGTGTCCGGTCCGACGCTCGACCAAAGGTCGCCTCCCGACACGTGGTTTACCGCAATCGCGAGCACTGTTGTGGAGACGATGCTGATGAGCAGCCCGCCCTTCACCCGTTGCGTAACCAGGAGCATGGTGAGCAACAGCCCGACGATGAAGACGACGATGCGGCCTGTACCGAGTGGACCACGGGTGAGCAGCGGGCCTCCCTCAGGCCCAGCCACGATGACCCCGGAGTTCGCGAAGCCGATGACCGCGATGAACAGGCCGATCCCGGCGCCGATCGCTTTCTTGAGTTCGACCGGGATGGCGTCGAGCACCGCCTCGCGGAATCCGGTAAGGACGAGAACGGTGATGAGGACCCCCTCAGAGACGACGACGCCCATCGCCTCCGGGAACGACAGACCCTGGCCCGCGACGAGCTGGAAGGTCACAACGGCGTTCAGGCCTAGCCCACTCGCGATCGCGAATGGGTAGTTCGCGGCCAGTCCCATCGCGATGGTCATGGCTCCGGCGACGAGCGCGGTGACGGTGAGGACCGCCCCATTTGGCAACCCACCTGGAACGGCGCTGAGGACTGCTGGGTTGACGAACAGGATGTACGCCATCGTCATGAATGTGGTGATCCCCGCGATCACCTCTGTCCGGATGTCGGTGCCCCGCTCGCCAAGTCCGAACGTCCGCTCGAGGAGGCCGGCCACCCTCGCCTGTGCCGCCATGCCCGCCTCCCCTCAGCTCAGCGCTGTACCCAAGGTATGAGGAGTCGTACCCTATGCGCGTGTCGATCGTGGCCCTCGCCGGCGGGATTGGTGCGGCTCGTTTCCTTCGTGGCCTGGTCCGGGCAATGGATCCCGCTGGCTTGACGGTGATCGCAAATACCGGGGATGACCTGCGACTCCACGGCCTTGCCATAAGCCCGGACCTCGACACGATCACGTACACACTCGGCGGCGGGGTGAACACTGAGCAGGGCTGGGGCCGTGCCGACGAGGCGTTTACCGTCACTGGTGAGCTGCAGGATACCTACGGCCGGCCGTCATGGTTCACGCTCGGCGACCGGGACATCGCCACGCACCTTGTGCGCCTTCAGGTGCTCCTCGGCGGCGGCACACTGTCCGAGGCCACCCAGGTGATCGCCGAGGCGTGGGCGCTCGGCTTCCGGCTGCTGCCGATGACCGACGATCCTGTCGCGACTCACATCCGCACCATCGATGGTCGCGAGCTGCATTTCCAAGAGTGGTGGATCCGCGAGCGCGCAGAGCCTGAGGTTGCCGCGGTGTGGCTGTCTGGCGCTGAGCAGGCCCGGCCTGCGCCCGGTGTGCTCGACGCGATTGCCGGGGCCGACGCGGTGCTGCTCTGCCCGTCCAACCCAGTCGTATCGATTGGGACGATCCTTGCCGTGCCCGGCATCCGCGAGGCACTTGCCCAGGCCACGGTCGTCGGCGTTTCGCCGATCGTCGGTGGTCGTGCGGTCCGCAGCAGGGGCGATCGGCTTCTGCCGGCTACGGGGATGGCTGTGTCAGCGCTTGGGGTTGCCGAACGCTACGCGGACTTCCTCGATGGCTGGGTGATCGACCATGCCGACGTGGGCTTGAAGTCAGCGATCACTGACCTGGGCGTCCGCGTCGCGGTCACCGACACGATCATGGACGAGATCGAGGTGGCCGAGGCCGTCGCCCGGATCGCGTTGGCGCTGGCCAGCGTGAGCACATGATCGAGATTTTTGGCGTCGAGGATCTGCCGGAGATCGAGCCGGGCGATGACCTCGCGGCGCTCATCGCCGTAGCCGCTGAGCTGCGTGACGGCGACGTCGTCGTGGTCGCGCAGAAGGCGGTGAGCAAAGCCGAGGGCGCACTCATCGAGGTCAAGCCCGGTGAGGACCGCGCCGACGTCCGCGAGCGCCTTGCGCGCCTGGAGGCCACCCATGTCGTGGCTGACACCCCGTTGGCGCTGATCGTCCGGACCGCGCACGGGCTGGTCTGCGCGAACGCCGGGATCGACGCCTCCAATGTGCCAGGGAGCCGGCTCACCCTGCTCCCTCAGAATCCCGACGCGAGCGCCAGGCGGCTGCGCGTGCGCTTGGCTGAGCTGGCAGGCGTGCGGGTTGCGGTAATCGTCGCTGACACGTTCGGCCGACCCTGGCGGCTCGGCCAGACCGACGTAGCGATCGGCGTTTCCGGGCTTTGTCCGATCCGCGACGAGCGCGGTGGGCTCGACCGGCAGGGCGTGCCGCTTGACGCCACAGAAATCGCCGTCGCCGACGAGCTCGCCGCCGCGGCCGATCTTGTACGGCGCAAGGCCGAGGGTGTGCCGGTGGTCGTCGTACGCGGCGTCGATTTCGAGCCGGACGAGGCAGCGGGCGCGCGGCTGCTCGTCCGGCCTGCCGAGGAGGACTTGTTCCCGCACGGCCGGGGGTGGGTGGCGGACGCGCTCGCGGCTGGTGAGGGTGGTGGGCTCGGGGCGCACCTTTGGCCTCCCCGGAGAGACGACATCGCCCGCGCGGTCGCCGCCGCTGAGGCGATCGGCGGCGGGCTCGCCACGGTCACGGAGAAGAACGGCGCGCTGCATGTCTGCGGGCTCGACCAACGCCCGGAGGTTCTGATCGCCGTCGGTGCCGCAGCTGGCGCGCTCGTCGCTGCCCTGCTCGATCTTGGTTATGGCGCGCGCTACCGCCCCCCGTCGACGGCTGAGCACGCCGACGCGGTGGTGGAGCTGCGTGGCGGGTGACGGGGGTCCGGGGTGGCAACCCCGAGTGATGGGGGTCCGGGGTGGCAACCCCGAGTGATGGGGGTCCGGGGTGGCAACCCCGAGTGATGGGGGTCCGGGGTGGCAACCCCGAGTGATGGGGGTCCGGGGTGGGAACCCCGAGTGACGGGCCTCCGGGGCTAGACTGCGGCCCGATGTAACAGTCGAGGCTCAGGAGCTGCCCGTGATGGAGGAGCAACTCAGCAAGCGCGAGCGCCAAAAGGCACGCCGTGAGGCGAGGCTGGCCGCCGAGCGCGTCGCTCAGGCAAGGGCGCGCCGCAATCGGCTTCTCGCGTTCGCCGCGATCACGATCTTTGTCCTCGCGGGCATCGGCCTGACGGTGCAGCGGCAGCTCAGGGCAAGCGCCGCGGACCGCGCTGCGCGGTCTGCCGTGGCGACGAGGCTTGAGCGGCTTGGCTGCACGGGGGACGCTCAACAGCCCGATCTCGGCGGCACGCACATTGACCAGAACGGCCCGGCGGCTGTGGCCGCGAACCCGCCCGAACAGATCTACCCCGATCGGCCGGCCTCCTCTGGCCGCCATACCAGCTCCTGGGTGGTCTCAGGGGTGTATGACACGCTGATCGACGAGCGGCCCCTTGTCCACAGCCTCGAGCATGGCTGGATCAACATCTACTACCTGCCGACGGCACCGGCAGACCAGGTCACGGCGATGAAGGACTGGGCGCAGGCACAAATCGACGGTCCGTACCCGAAGATGATCGTCGCGCCATGGAGTGGCGGCGCGCTTCCGCAGAACGCGAACTTTGCGTATGTCGCGTGGAACTTCCGCCAGCTCTGTGGGCAGTTCGACCCGCAGGTGGCCGGGCTCTTCGCGAAGGCACACTCGGGCAACAACAGTCAAGCTCCGGAAGAGGCGGTCATCCCCGCCAGCGTGCAGGCTGACAACCGTGTGACCTTCGACCCGAGCAACGCGAACCTCTTGTTCCCCCCGCTGGATCAACAGCTTGGCAAGGGTGAGCCGAACCTCGCGCCCACCGCGGCGTCGCCTGGACAGTAACCATCCCGGCCCGTCGCCGTTACCATTCAGTGGCATGTGCGGGATCATTGGCTACACCGGCCAGCAGCTGGCTTTGCCGATCCTCATTGAGGGGCTCGTCACGCTGGAGTACCGGGGCTACGACTCAGCCGGGGTGGTCGTGCTCGGGAATCACCGAGTGTGCACTGAGGGTCCCCTCTGCAATTCCGAGCACTCTCACGACGGACCCGAGACCCTCGACCGAGAATCCGCGGGGCTTGGCTTGGTTAAGCGGGCTGGAAAGCTTGGTGTGCTCCGAGAGACGCTGGACAGCACGCTGCTGCCGACCGGCTGCACAGGGTTGGGGCACACACGGTGGGCGACGCACGGTGAGCCCACCGACAGCAATGCCCACCCGCACCTCGATCAAGCAGGAGACATCGCGGTCATCCACAACGGCATCATCGAGAACTTCGCCGAGCTTAAGGCTGCGCTCGCACAGCGTGGCAGCCGGTTCGTCTCCGACACCGACTCTGAGGTTGTCGCTCACCTCATCGCCGCGCACCGCCATGACGGCGCGCCGGACCTTGCGTCGGCAGTGCGCGCAGCGATCAAACAGCTCAAAGGCGCGTTCGCGTTCGCGGTCGTTGACCGCCGCGAGCCTGCCACGATCATCGCCTCACGCCGCGAGACCCCGCTCATCCTCGGCCGGTGCGAGGACGCGTGCATGCTTTCCTCTGATGTCGCGGCCCTCATCGCGCATACCCGGAATATGGAAGCCCTGCTCGATGACCAAGTCGCGACGCTCACGCCTGGTGGGATCGCAGTCACTGACCTCGACGGCGCTCCCTCCCAGGGGCACCGCTTCACGGTCGATTGGGACATCATCGCCGCCGAGAAGCAAGGCTACGAGCACTTCATGCTCAAAGAGATCCACGAGCAGCCAATCGCGGTGCGCGAGACGTTGCTGGGGCGGGTTGATGGCGAGGGCCGGGTGGCGCTTGACGACCTGCGCTGCGACCCTGATGACTTCCGTTTTGTCGACAAGGTCTACATCGTCGCCTGCGGCACCTCCTACCACGCGGGAATGGTCGCGAAGTATGCAATCGAGCACTGGGCGGGCGTCGGTGTCGAGGTCGAGATCGCGAGCGAGTTTCGCTACCGCGACCCGATCCTCACTCCCCACACGCTGGTCGTGGCGGTCAGCCAGTCTGGTGAGACGATCGATACCCTCGCCGCCGCTACCCACGCCCGCGCGCAGGGCGCGAAAGTCGTGGCAGTGACAAACGTGGTTGGGTCATCGCTCGCGCGGGAGGCTGACGCAATCGTCTACACCCGCGCTGGCCCTGAGATCGGCGTGGCGGCCACGAAGACGTTTCTCACGCAGATCATCGCCTTAAACGTGCTGGCGCTGTACCTCGCCCAGTCCCGGCGGCGCCTCTTCCCGGAGGAGTGCCGGGACCATCTCGCACGGATGGAGGCGCTGCCGCAACTGATCACGAAGGTGCTGGAGCAGGAGGATGAGATCGCCGGGCTCGCCCGCGAGTTCGCCGGTGCGAGCTACGTAATGTTCTTCGGCCGGCAGGTCGGGCTGCCGATCGCGCTGGAGGGCGCGCTGAAGCTCAAGGAGATCAGCTACGTCCATGCCGAGGGTTTCCCAGCTGGTGAGATGAAGCACGGCCCGATCGCGCTCATCGACAATGGCGGGCCAGTCGTCGCGCTCGCGACCCGCGGGCACGTGCGTGGCAAGATCTTGTCGAACATCCAGGAGGTCAAGGCGCGCGGCGCGGTCGTCTTCGCGATCGCGACGGAGGGCGATATCGAGATCAAGGCGCACACCGACTACGTCGTGTATGTGCCTGAGGTCCATGAGCTGCTCTACCCGGCGCTGACGGTGGTCCCTCTCCAGCTGCTCAGCTACCACATCGCCGTCGAGCTCGGCAGGGACGTCGACCAGCCCCGCAACCTCGCAAAGACCGTCACGGTCGAGTAGCCTCTCGTTGCCGCGCGTGGCGAGGGCTTAAGCGGGTGGCTGGTTTGTGAGTCCCGTTTCGCTTGGATCGCGGGGGTAGGATCTATCCACAGGGTGCCAACGTGAGGAGTTGGCCGCTTAGGGCGTTCCGGCTATTTTGGCGAACGAGGTATCAGACCGTCGCGAGCCGGGTCGAGAAAGGCAGCAGCTCATGGAGGGAACGCGGCGATCGTGGGCATGGCTCATGTTCGCGTTGCCCAGCGTCCTGCTGATGGTCATGGTGTCGGCCGCACCCGGTCACGGGGAAGAGCGAGCCGCAATGCGCACGCAGGGCGCAGGGGCAAAGGGCATCGAGGTACGGCTACTCGAAGAGGCCCGCTCGTCGCCGACCTGGGCTGGCTCGTGGCGGGATACAGCTGGGGCGCTCGTTCTCGCCTTCAGTGACCAGCCAGACACTACCCTCCACCAGCAGCTCGGCCGTGCCGTCGCCCCTGCGGCGCCGGTCAGGGCGAAACAGGTCCAGTTTGCGCTGCGCGAGCTGCGCGCGGTTGACGCGCAGATGTACGACTTCGCGACCGGCGGCCCAGGATTCCAGACCGTCCACGCATGGTCGATCCAGCCTGAGCGAAATCGCGTGGTTGCCTATACCGAGTCGCCAGACCAGGCGCGTGTTGAGTTCACCCGGGCAGGTGTGGATGTCAGCAAGGTCGAGTTCCAGCGACCGCGCAGTAAGCTCACCTACCAGCCGCTCTCCTGCTCACGGAGCAAGTGCTCCAAGGAGGAAATGCGCGGCGGGTTGGCCTGGTTCAGCTCCCGGGGCGCCTGCACCACGGGATTCGGCGCTACCCGGAACGGCGTTGAGGGCTTCATGAGCGCTGGCCACTGCGCCTCGTCAGGATCAAAAGCATTTCTCGGCCAGTCTCCGTCCGGCACCTTCTACGGCCGAGTCCTCAAACGGTCGCAGAAATCAAGCTCCGATGCCCTGTTCGTGGAGCGGGACTCCTCGTATCCTGGCGAGTCCCGCGGATGGATCTATGTCAGCAGCACGGACGAGCGGCACACCATCAGTTCGCGCGAGCCGAGCGACGGCTACGGCAACGGCGAGGCGACCTGCTTCTCAGGGATGGTCAGCGGTTACGAGTGCGGCACAATCTTCGACGGCTCGTTTACCGACACAGAGCTTCAGCTGCGGGACGTGGTGCTCACCGATGAAGATGCCTGCGCGACGTTTGGTGACAGCGGCGCAGCGTTCTTTCACGGATCGACCGCGCAGGGGATCTTGAGCGGCATTGTGGTCGACTCGGAGGATCCCTCGGAGCAGTGCGTCCACTCGGTGTACACGAAGCTGTTTCGCGACGAGGAAGCCACCGGGACGCGGATCATCCTCGAGTAGCCGGCTCCCCGGCGGGGCACTACGGCACGGCTGGCTAGGTCGTGTCTCAAAGTCAGCTTTCTTACTGCATGGGCAATGGCCTTGCCCGGCTGCCCGGAGAGGGTCGGCCCTGAAATCATCATTTCGCCCGTGCTCGCCCCGTCCGGTACGGTCGCGGTATTGTTTTCGCTGCTGGGAGCCCATGAGGCTCGCGTGTGGCCTCCGGCAGTTCCAGGCTGAGAGTAGGTTTCGTTATGGCATGTCGTATCAGTGAACTCGTGCTCGGTTGCCGCGACCCTGAGGTGCTGTCGCGGTTCTGGTGCGAGGTCCTGGACTTCGTCGTGCTCGATCGCGAGGACGACGGCTCGGTGGAGATCGGGCCGTGCGAAGGGTTCGGCGGTCCGCAGCCGACGATCTTCCTCAGTCGCAGGGATGAGCCGGAGAAGGGGAAATCTCGGCTGCACATCGACGTCAACGCCACCGACCGCGATCAGGACGCCGAGCTCGAACGCCTTCTCAAGCTCGGTGCTCGCCCGGCCGACATCGGCCAGACAGGGCAGGAGCAGTGGCATGTCCTGGCCGACCCCGAGGGCAATGAGTTCTGCCTGCTCAAGGCCCGCCTCGCTCCACTCTGATGCTCATCGGTCGCGCCTCGACACCAGGGACCTAGGGTCTGCCGGGAGGTTCGGTGTGGCGGGCGTGTCGTGATCGTGAAGTAAGTGGGGTCGCCGGTAGGGGGCTCATCGACCAAGAAGAGCCTGAGCACCGGAGACCTCGTGGGCGCCCTAACGGTGACGAGGCGGCTTGGCCTGACCGATGAGCAGTGGGCGCGGCTGGAGCCGCTGCTGCCTGTGTCCACGCGGTCGGGTCGGCCGTCAGCGTGGACGAAACGGCAGCTCATCGAAGGGATCAGGTGGCGGGTGCGGGTCGGTGCGCTCTGGCGGGACGTCCCGGACTGTTACGGCTCCTGGCGGGCGGTGTATGCGCGGTTCCGGCGGTGGCAGCGGCCGGGGCATGGGCGTAGATCGTCACCGCGCTACGAAGCCACCCTCCACATCGCCGTCATCAACGACTGGCTTCTGACCTCACTTTGAGACAGGCCCTAGTGGCTGGGCGTGGGGCATTACGATGACGAAGTGCGACGTGTCGACCCCGTCCTCGCGTCCTGGCGCGCGTCTTGGTGGCCGCTGGCGTGATCCCGTTGTTCACGCCAGCAGCGGTCCGCGCTATGGACGCCCGCGCGTTCGAGCGTGGAGTGACATCGGCCGTGCTGATGGAGCGCGCAGCTGGCCACCTCGCGCGCGGCGTCGTTGAGCTAGCCGGCCACACCTACGGGCTGCGGGTCGGGATCCTGGCCGGCAAAGGCAACAACGGCGGTGACGGAATCGCGGCCGCCCGGCGGCTGATCGACATGGGCGCGGCGCCGATCGTGCACCTGGTAGGCGGCACCGAGGCGCTCAGCGAGGACGGTATCCGTGAGCTACGCGCCTACCGTACGGTCGGCGGTCACATGGCTGGCAGTGTCGATGCGGCGCTGGGCCATGCTGATATCGCAGTCGATTGCCTGCTCGGCACGGGCGCGAAGGGCGAGCTCCGATCCCCGTTGAAGGAGGTGGCCCACGCGCTGAACGCGTACCGGGATGGCCAGGGTGGGCGACCTCAGGTACGCAGGTTGCCGGTCGTCGCCTGCGACATTCCCAGCGGGGTCGACGCTGATACTGGCCAGGTCCACGGAGTTGCAGTCCGCGCCGATCTCACGATGACGCTCGGCGCGCATAAGCGCGGGCTGTGGCTCTGGCCCGCCCGTGGGTGCTGCGGTCGCCTGGTGCTCGGCGAGCTGGGCATCGTCGAGCAGGATGATCGGTCGGGCGCGGATGCTCAGGTCCTTGAGGCTGCGGACGTCGCCGCGCTCGTGGCGCCTCCTCCGCTGGAGAGCCACAAGCGCACCCGTGGCGTGGTCGTTGTGCTCGCCGGCTCACCGGGGATGAGCGGTGCGGCCATCCTGGTCGCCCGCGGAGCGTTCGCTGGTGGTGCCGGGCTTGTGACGGTCGCGACGGGCGAGGTGAGCCTCGTGACCGCGTCAGTTCCCGAGGCGTTGACGGCCAAGGTCGATCTGGCCGATCCGGATGCGGCGTACGAGGTGCTCACCCACGCGCTGGCGCCAGCCGACGCGCTGGCGATCGGGCCTGGGCTCGGCCATGACGAGCGCGTCGTGAAGCTGATCAGGCGGATTGTCCGCGAGGTTGAGCTTCCGATCGTGCTCGATGCGGACGGCATAAACGCGTTCCGCCATGAGGGAGACGCGCTCGCTGACCATGCCGCGCCGCTGCTCGTCTTGACCCCGCACGAGCGGGAGTTTGGCCGCTTGCTCGAGGCCAGCGTTGACTCTGTATGGGGCCAGCGCATGACGCTGGTCCCTGAGAAGGCGAGGGCATGGGGCGTTGTGCTGGTTGCGAAAGGGCCAGGGACGGTCATCGGTGCGCCCGACGGCCGGGTCTGGGTGAATCCAACTGGCAGCGCTGCGCTCGCCAGCGGTGGAACCGGGGACGTCTTGACCGGTCTGACCGCGACGCTCGTCGCCCAGCGGCCGGAGCCCGACTCGGTCGCCGCTGCGGTCTGGCTCCACGGCGCTGCTGGTGAGGTTGCTGAGGCAAAGCTGACGGCGCGGCCCGTGACCGCGCTGGATGTCGCGGCGGCGGTGCCTGGCGCGCTGCGCGTGTTGGAGGGAGTGCGGGGATGATGAGGGGGCCGCCGGGCCAGCGGCCGACATGGGCTGAGATCGACCTGGACGCGATTACCGCGAACGTCGCTGCCCTCAAGGCGCAGGCGGCCGCTCCACGGCTGATGGCGGTCGTGAAGGCTGACGGGTACGGGCATGGGCTCGTCCCAGCGGCGCGGGCGGCGCTGGCAGGCGGCGCGGACTGGCTCGCCGTCGCGCTCGTCGAGGAGGGGCGGGCGTTGCGCGCGGCGGGCGTCAGCGCGCCAACCCTCGTGATGGTTGAGCCGCCGGCACCCGCGATTGGGCCGCTCCTTGACGCTGCCCTTACCCCGGCGGTTTACACACCAGCGTTTATCGAAGCCCTCGACCTCGCCGTTGCCGAACGAGGCAGCGATCCCGTCCCGGTTCACCTGAAGCTTGACACCGGGATGCGGAGGGTAGGCGTCCCGCAGGCGGGCTGGGACAGCGTGCTCCGGCGGATCCGTGCCGCCAGACGCCTCCATCTTGAGGGTCTCTGGAGCCACTTCGCCGTCGCGGACGAGCCTGGCCACCCGTTCGTCGCGCATCAGAGCCGCGAGTTCCGGCGCGGCATTGACCTCGCTGCAAGCCTTGGCATGCGGCCCGACCTTTGCCACCTCTGCAACTCTGCCGGCACCCTCCATCTCCACGAGGACCACTACGACATGGTGCGGCCTGGCCTCGCGGTCTACGGGCTTGAGCCTGCTCCTGGGCTGGCCGGCTCGTGCCCATTGCGGCCGGCGATGTCGTTCCGGTCGCGGCTGTCGCTCGTGAAGCCGCTGGCGGCGGGGGAGGCGGTGAGCTACGGGCTGCGGTGGACCGCGTTGAAGGACACCACGATCGGAACGGTGCCGGCGGGCTATGCCGATGGTGTGGTGAGGGCGCTGTCAAACCGTGGGGAGGTCGTAGTGGGCGGGCGACGGGTGCCGATCGTCGGCACTGTTTGCATGGATCAATTCCTGGTCGACCTAGGCGATCAAGGTGGGCGAGAAGGTGATGACGTCGCGCTCATCGGCGCCCAAGACGGGGCTGCGGTGACCGCTGACGAGTGGGCCGCCTGGCTTGGCACGATCAACTACGAGATCGTATGCGGGATTGGGAAACGCGTGCCGAGGGTCTATGTCGGTGGGCAGGCGAGGGTGGCGCCGCGGGCGCCCTCAGCGAATCAGGCCGGCGGCTGATGGCGCTCGGTGTTGAGGGGGTCCGTGCCGGCTGCTGGACGCACCCGGGCGGGCATACGGGCTGTACGGTCGTGCTCGCCCCGCAGGGCGCGCTCGGGGCTGCGGCGGTGCGTGGCGGCGCGCCTGGCACCAGGGAGGTGGCCGCGCTCGGGCCAGCCGGAGCGGTCCACGAGTGCCACGCGGTCGTGCTGTCCGGCGGGAGCGCGTTCGGGCTCGCGTCCGCCGACGGGGTAAGCGCCTGGTGCGAGGCGCATGGCATCGGCTACGACAGGGCTGTCGCGCGCATCCCGATCGTCGGGGCAGCGGTCGTGTTCGACCTGCGGGAGGAGGGTGCGGCCCGCCCGGACCGCGATGCGGGATGGGCGGCTTGTGAGGCCGCAACCGCGGACGAGCCGCCGATGGGCAGCATCGGGGTCGGCGCAGGGTGCAGGGTGGGAAAGACCGCCGGCACTGAGTGGTCCTCTCCTGGCGGGCAGGGCTGGGCGGTCGTACGCGGCGGCGGGGTCACCGTCGGGGCGCTCATGGCCGTGAACGCGCTCGGCGATGTCCTGGATGAGCAGGGCGGCATCCTCGTTGGTACCCGCGCTCCCCCGGATTGGCCGCGTTTCCCGTACCAGGTCGAACTCTCCGAGCGGCCATCCGACGCCGGGCACACAGTAATTGGCTGCCTCGTCACCGACGCTCAGCTGTCCAAGCCTGAGGCCTGCCGGGCGGTCGACCTGGCGCACACCGGCATCGCCCGCGCCATTGACCCGGCCCACACCAGTTACGACGGCGACACGCTGTTCTTGCTCTGCGCGCAGCGCGTCAATGCCACCGTGGATCTTGTCGCCCACCTCGGCGCCCGAGCCGTCGCCGCCGCGATCCGCGCGGCGGCGCGTGCCAGCGCGGGCGCGGGGCCCAGCCGTTGACGGGGGGCTTTGTTCCGTGCCGCTGTTACACCACGCCCCTGTAGAGCCGCTCGTCAAGCGCGCGCACGCAGGCCAGCGAGCGCCAGGGGCCAGGGAACTGGGTACGCGCCTCGAGGACGCGGCGGGCTCCTTGCTCGTACCCCGTGGCCAGCGCCCGCTCATGCGCGCGGGCCAGCGCGTCGCATGCTGGCTCTGGCTCGCGTTGCAGCCTCCATGCGGACCCGCTGTGCACCGAATGAAGCGCAGGCAGGTGCACTGTGGTTCTCGAAGCGACCGCATCCTTCAACTCCGTCAACGCGCTCCGCCCGTCGCCCAGCTGTATGTGGCAACCGCCGCGCGCGCCGGCCAGATACGCCTCATCCCAGCCATGAAACTTGGCGGCAGGCGAGAAAAATCCCTCGCCGGATCGCTCCGCTTTGTCGAGGAGCCGCGGCGCTTGCCCCATCGCCGCATAGCAGGCCGCTGGCTTGTCGGCGGAGGCCGACTCCCTGGCCAACACGAGCTTTGCCCATAGGCGTGTCCATGCATCCGCTGAGACGGCTCGGGCGTCGGCCTGCTGGGCGAACGACAACCCCGTTGAGGTGCCCCGGTAGACGTACGACAGACAGGTCAGCGCTTGGGCGGCCTGGCGGTCGTCGAGGGCAGTATCGCGAGCGCGGGTGAGGTAGGCACGCGCCTCACCACGGTTGTCCAGCAGATAGGCCAGCCATCCCGCGAAGCACAGCGCCTCATGCGACGCCGCTTGCGCGGCGTGCAGCCGCGCGTAGGGCATCAGCTCGTCCGGCGTCCTCTCCAGGTACAGGCGGTACAGCTCCGGGCCGACCCGCTCGGGGCCGGAGCGGCCGATCGGGGGGAGCAGCGCGAGGCCCATCCCGGCAAGGGCGCCTTTGGTGAACTGGTCGCGGTTCGTGGGAGCCTCCTTCTTGGCGGGTCCTTCACGGGCCAGCCTAGACAGCTCCGCTGGTGGGGTGCCGCCGCCCAGCAGCGCGCGCAGGTCGTCATCGGGGAGCGGAGCGAAGGGCGGCGACCAGGTAGCGCAGCGTGTCCGAGCTGACCGTAGTGGCTCGGGAGTTCTCCAGGCGGGACAACATCTGCCGGTTGAACCCGCAAGGCTCTTGCAGTGCCCTGGCAGCCGCCCTCGTTTCGGTGACCGTCTTGTCCTGCGACCACATCCGGTCCTTGCGCAGCCCGCGCAGCACCCTCCCATCGACCGATATCGAGTCGGCCATCCGGCATCATCTCCCTGCGTCATCTCCCCTGCGCCCGATCGTGGGGCGGCGGTTTACGCAACGTTTCGGGACGGATGAGGACCCTACCGGAGAAGGGCAAGCCGGTGCCAGCCTGACCACGTGCCCAACCACCACAGAGACGTCAGGACGGTCGCTGCGGCGCTGGCCACCACCGCACGCGCCACCGCCAAGTGGGCCGGACCGCAGGTTGCGGCGGCCCTGCTCCGCGAGGCGCTGACCGTCCTGTCCGATGACGAGCTGGAAGCCGGGCTGCAGGCCTCGGCCATGCTGCCGGCTGACGTCGCGATGGCCCTTGAGCAGGACCGCCGCGAGCTGGCCGCGGCGCTCGCGACCGAGCGAGCAGCCGCCGAGCATAAGGAGCGCTGAGACGGATGGCCATACCCGCCCATGACTGGCGCGCGAGGGCCGCGTGCGTGGATTGCGACCCTGAGCTTTTCTTTCCCGCTGGCAGGTCTGGCCCCGCGTTGGACCAAATCGAGCAGGCCAAAGCCGTGTGCCGACGATGCGACGTGGCCGTCCAGTGCCTCAAGTGGGCCTTAGACACCAATCAGCAAGATGGGATCTGGGGCGGCACGTCAGAGGACGAGCGCCGCGCCCTCCAACGGAAAGCCCGCCCTGGGGAGGACTAAACCCGGTTGCTCGGCGGACTCCTGTGAGGGGGAATCTCGCCCCACCGATCAAGCGCGAGGGTAACGGTCATGGCGGCGTGGTCGCTCAGCCCCTCCAGGCGGGGCTGCTGCAGGTAGCGGCAGGCACGCAACAGCCCACGATGCTGGTCAGTGATGAACGCGTGGTCAAAGCGGTAGCCGTTGCCTCCCCGGCCGAACCAACTGTGCTCTACAGCCTTCGGGTGGAGTTCCCGGAAGGCGTCAACGAAGCCATGGGCCGCGAAGTCGGTGTAAAAGCTGTATTCCCAGTCGCCGAATATCGTGTAATGGGGCTGGTGACCGGGGTCCACCACGTTGAGGTCGCCGGCTACCACGACTGGCCCGCAGCTCAGATTCGCAGTAAGTCGTGGAAGGTACGCGCTGACCGCCTCCTGGAACGCGCGCTTGTCCTCGTTGCGGCGCTGCCGCGGCCCGCGGGACGGCACATAGAGGCCGGCCACGCCGACGCTGTGCGCGCCGAGCGTGACTCGCGCAGCGGCGAACCGGGACGGCAGGTGGCCAAGCCTGCTCGGCTTCGCCTGTAGCGCGCCGACCCGAGTAGCTAGCAGGACCACGTACTCCCCGCAGGCCGAGTCCGGCACGATCACCTGATAGCCGTGCTCGCGCAGCGCCTGGATCAGCGCGTGGCCGCCTGGAGCATCGCGAACCTCGGTCAGCACCAGCACATCAGCGTCCTCATGGCTGGCGAGCCAGGCTGCCTGGCGCCGCGCCCGCGCTGGAGCGGCGTGCTGCACATTCCAGGTCAGCAGATGAAAGGCCGCCGGGCGTGTGTCCCGTAGCGGCGGTGTATCGATGGAAGGGAAGGCGAGTTGCGCCGAGGGATCGCTGATCATGCCGTCACCTCGTCGAGGAACACCTCGCCTGCTGCGTCCAGCGCCTCGCGTAGCCGTCCCATCGTGATGCGGATGAACGCGAGGTCCTCAGCGGTCAAAGCCTTGCCGAGGCAGGTGAAGTTCATCTCGACTTGCTCAGGTGTGGTGAAGCCGACCAGTACTGCGGCGTTGTCGGCGCGCTGCAAGCAGGAGCGCAGTGCCACCCGGACGAGATCGGCCGGCCGGGAGCCGAACCGCTGCCGCAGCGGGACCAGCCCATCACGCAATATTGTCAGCGCCGCCGGGGTGAACCAACGCTTGCGACCGCGGTGGTCTCCAGATCCGAAAGTGGGTGGCTGCTCTGGGTCGTACTTGCCGGTCAGCAGACCTTGGGCCAGCGGCTTGTTGATCAGCACCCCAACATCATGATGGGCCGCCCAGGCGAAGACGTCATCCGCGCTGTCGGGGGTGAGCAGGTTGTACCGCACCGCAAGTACATCCAGTTGTACGAGCTGGAATACTTCGCGGAAGCGGGCGTGCTTGTCGCGTCGCTCAGCCTTCGGTGTGGTCAGGCGTTCCAGCGTGAAGCGGTGCGGGCCGCGCATGCCGATCGCGCGGATCAGGCCCTGGGAGCGGAAGGTTTGAAGTTGCTCAACGGCGTCTGATAGGTAGGCGTCGCCGGGCCCGAAATGGAAGTTGTGCAGGAAGTAAATGTCCAGATAGTCGGTGCTGAGGTTGTCCAGGGTCTGCTCCAACTGGTGGCGTAGGTGGAGCGGCTGGTAGGCGTGAGGCGCTGTCCCGGCGAAATAGCCGACCTTGCTGGCGATCACGACTTGATCACGCGGCACCTCGCGCAGGAACCGACCAATAAGCCGTTCTGAGTGGCCGTGGCCGTAGATGTCCGCGGTGTCGAACAGGTTCGCTCCCAGCTCAAACGCGCGGAGCAGGCCTCGGAGCGAGGCCTCGTCGTCAGCTGTGCTCCAGCCCATGGGCAAACCGAGATTGGTGTCTTCCCCGCCGATCGCCCAGCAACCGATCCCCAGCGGGAACACCTCAAGTCCGCTCGATCCCAGTCTGCGTCGTTGCAAGCCCATTCGTCTGGCCACATCCACTGCCGGGATGTTAGAGGTTGAGCGGTCGCTATTTGCGGAAGCGGTCGACCCACGCCTGGAAGGCCGGTGAGGTGCTTGAGGCCGCCTGTGCCCACGACTCGTACTCCAGGACGGCGGCGAGGCCACTCGTGGAGGCGGCGAGGCCGACGCTGCGCTTGATGTGGCGGGCGAGTGAGGGGTCGAGGGCGGCGAGGCGGCCGGCGAGTTCGATTGCGGCGGCGACGCAGTCGTCGGCGGGGCCGTCGGCCAGACCCCAGGCGACGGCTTGCTCGGCGTCGATCTCCTCGCCGAGCAGGAGTGTCCGCAACGCTCTGCTCGCGCCAATCGCGTGAACGAGAAACCAAGTGCACCCGCCGCCGGGGTGCAGGCCGATCCGCGCGAACGTCGCGCCGAACATCGCGCTCGGGCTTGCGGTCCGCAGGTCGCAGCACAGCGCGAGGTTAAGGCCGGCACCGACCGCGGGCCCGTTCACCGCTGCGATGGTCGGGAACTCCAGCTCGCGGACGAGCAGGAAGGCCTGGTAGTAGCGTTGGAGGCTCGTGTGGATGTCGATGATGGGGCGGTCGGCGTCGCCGAACAGCTCGGGCAGGTCGGCGCCCGCGCAGAACGCGGGGCCTTCGCCCGTGATGATGAGCGCGCGAGTCTCGCTGTCGGCCTGCAACGCTTGAAAGGCGGCGATGAGTTCGCGGCTCATCTGTGTGCCCAGCGCATTGCGCTTGTCTGGGTCGGTGAGAGTGAGCAGCCGCACCCCGCCTGCGAGCGTTTCAATCCGGACCTTCGCCATAACCATCCTCCCAGTCTCCGAGCCTAGTGGTCCTCCGGGTCTAGACTCGCCGCGACCGAGCAGTGGGGGTGATGGCGTGTGAGGAGCTTCTCAGAGTTGCGCGCGGAGGCGCTGGGCTGTACCCGCTGCCGGCTCGCGCAGGGACGTACGCAGGTGGTGTTCGGCGTCGGTGATCCCCACGCGTCGCTGATGTTCGTCGGCGAGGCTCCTGGCTTCCACGAGGACCGGCAGGGCGTCCCGTTTGTCGGCGCTGCCGGGCGGCTGCTTGACACGCTGTGCGGGGAGGTCGAGCTGTCCCGTGAGCGTGGTGTGTACATCGCGAACGTTTTGAAATGCCGCCCACCCGCCAATCGTGATCCACGGCCGGATGAGATCGAGGCGTGCAAGCCGTTCCTTACCGAGCAGCTCGCGCACATCGATCCGGGTGTGGTCGTGACGCTTGGGGCGTTCGCGACCAGGCTGCTCCTGGAACAGGTCACCGGTGGCCCGCCTGACCCGTGGCGTATCCCGGTGAGCCGCGTCGCTGGCTATCGTTTCGACCTCGGCGGACGGACGCTTATCCCGACGTTCCACCCTGCGGCGGCGCTGCGCGGGAACGATGCGGCGCTCCACGCATTGCGCCGTGACCTGCGCCTCGCGGCCGACGTGCTTGCCGGCCGGGTTCCGACGGCGGCAGAGGCGCTGGGGCTCGCGCAGCCAGCACCGGAGCCCGAGGCCCGGATCGATACCCAGCCGAGGCCACGGTAGATGGCGCAGGAGATCCGGCTGATCAGCCAGTCGCCGGCTGAGACCCACAAGATCGCCGCGACGGTCGCGGGGGCGTTACGGCTCGGGGACGTTGTCGCGCTCACGGGCGAGCTTGGGGCCGGCAAGACCTGTTTCGTGCAGGGCGCTGCGACAGCGCTCGGCGTGCCGGGGCGGGTCACGAGCCCATCGTTCGTGCTCCGCCGTGAGTATCAGGGAAGAATGCCAATCCTCCACCTCGATGTGTACCGGCTGTCCACCCTGCAGGAGGTGCTCGACATCGGCTATGAGGAGGCGCTTGACCGCGACTGGGTCACGTTCATCGAGTGGGGTGATGCGATGAGCCCGCTGCTGCCCGTCGACTATTTGGAAGTCGAGTTGCGCCTGCCGGAGCCGGGAGCGCGCCCGCAGGACGGAGACGATCCGCGCCTGCTCCTCGTCCGGGCCCACGGCGACGACTGGGCCAAGCGGCTGGCTGGGCTCGCGGCAGACGTCCAGCGCTGGCGCATGGGCGCGTAATGCTTGTCCTCGGCATCGAAACCGCCACGTCGCAGTCGGGCGTCTGCCTCTCTACTGAGCAGGGGCTTGTCGCGAGCGCCATGCTCGCGCGCGATCGCGCGCACGCTGAGTTCCTTGCGCCCGCGATCGAGTTCTGCCTGCAGCACGCGAACCTGAGCCTCGACGCGGTTAACGGGCTGGCAGTGAGCCTTGGTCCAGGCCTGTTCACGGGGCTGCGGGTCGGGATCGCGACCGCCCAGACGATGGCGCATGCGCGGCGGTTGCCGGTGGTCGGGCTCGTGTCGCTCGACCTGCTTGCGTTCCCGGTCCGGCACGTCCGGCGCCTGATCTGCAGTGTGATCGACGCCCGTCGAGGTGAGCTGTTCTGGGCGTTCTACCGGCCGGTGCCGGGTGGCGTCCAACGGGCGACAGAGTATCGTGTGGGCTCGCCGGGCAAACTGGCGGGAGAGATCGAGGCGGTACCTGACGACGTGCTGTGCATCGGTGACGGCGCAGTAGCGAACCGGTCCCTGCTTCAGTCCACTGGCGCTGATGTCGGCTCGCCCTTGAACGTGTTCCCGAGCGCCGAGGCGCTCGTCGAGCTTGCTTTGCCCCGCTTCATCCGCGAGGAGACCCAGCGCCCCGAGGATCTCCTACCGATCTACGTCCGGAAGGCTGACGCGCGCATCAACTGGCGCAGCCGTGGGGCACTCTACGGGGGGGTGGGTCCTGACGGTCGCTGAGCTCACCCGCTCCGCCCTGACCGGCGTTGGCATCGCGCCGATGCGTGGGCGTCACCTGCGCCAAGTCCTGGCGATCGAGCGCCTGGTCTACCCACGCCCCTGGTCGCAGGCGATGTTCGCGTCCGAGCTCGCCCAGTGGGATACCCGCCGGTACGTCGTCGCGCTTGGGCCCGGCGGCGAGTTGGGATCAGGCTGGCGTGGACTCTTGCGCTGCCGCCCAGTCCTCGGTTACGCAGGCCTGATGCTCACGCTCGACGAGGCGCATATCACAACCGTGGCGGTGCACCCTCACCATCATCGGCGGAAGATCGCGAGCAGGCTGCTCCATGCGATCCTGCGCGAGGCCCGCGCGCTGGACGCGTCGGCCGCTACCCTCGAAGTCCGCGTCGCTAACCAGGGCGCACAGCAGCTCTATATGCGGTTCGGCTTTATGCCCGTGGGGATACGCCCTGGCTATTACGCGGAGACCAGTGAGGACGCGTTGATCATGTCGGTCTACGACCTCCAGTCCGACGCCTTCGCTGCGCGGCTCGCGGCTCAGGCGGCGCGGCTCAGCGTCCCCGGCGGGTCCAGCGGCGTCCCCGATCTCTACGTGCCGTGGGTGCAAGGCCGGATTGGCCTGGAGGGGGGCGGGTGGGGCACTCAAGAGGGCGAGGGTTAGCGTGCTCGTCCTAGGCATCGAGACGTCGTGCGACGAGACCGCGATCGCGCTCGTGGAGGACGGCGTGCGCGTCCGGTCGAACGTGGTGGGCTCCCAGGTCGAGCGGCACCGGCCATACGGCGGAGTCGTGCCTGAGATCGCGGCGCGGGCGCACCTGGAGCTGCTCCTGCCCTGTATCGACCGGGCGCTCGTTGAGGGCGGATGCACGTACGCCGACATTGACGCGGTCGCGGTGACCCGCGGACCGGGCCTCGTCGGCGCGCTCCTCGTCGGGGTTGCGGCGGCAAAGGGGCTCGCGCTCGCCCACAGCCTGCCGCTCATCGCCGTCAACCACTTGGAGGGCCACGTCTGCGCGGTGCAGCTTGAGTTCGGGTCGCTGCCGACCCCGCTCGTCGCCGTGATCGTGAGCGGCGGGCACACCAGCCTGGCTCTGCTCGGCGCCGAGGGCCGCTTCTCGACGATCGGCGCAACCATCGACGACGCGGCCGGCGAGGCGTTCGACAAGATCGCACGCTTCCTTGGCCTTCCCTACCCGGGCGGGCCGGAGATCGACCGGCTCGCCCGCGAGGGCGACCCGTGCGCGATGGCGTTTCCGCGGCCAATGCCCGCCACCCTTGACTTCTCGTTCTCTGGCTTGAAGACCGCCGTCATCCGTGAGCTTCGCCGTCGCGAGGCGGGCGGCGAGCCGATCCGCCTGCCCGATGTCGCCGCATCCTTTCAAGAGGCGGTGGTTGACGTCACGGTCCAGAAGACGCTGGCGGCGGCGCGGGCGCATGATGTCGGGCATGTGACGGTCGTGGGAGGCGTGGCGGCGAACTCGCGCCTGCGTGAGCGAATGGTGGACGCGTGCGGGCGAGAGGGACTGCGCCTGCTCCTCCCAGCGCCTGCTCTGTGCACGGATAATGGCGCGATGATCGCTGCTGCCGGCGCCAACCGGTTACTCGCTGGCGAACGCTCCAGCCTTGACATCGATGCCGACCCGAACCTGCCGCTTGAGGCTCTCCCTCTCGCATCCAAGCGCGAACGCGGAGCGTCCACGCAGGGGCGGGCCTCGTGATGACTACCACCCCAGCCCGCTCGAAGGCAGCCCGCCTCGCTCGGGCGGACGTCCCTTACGTCACGGCATTGCTTGAGCGTGACTTTGGTTACCGGCAGGCCGATGGGTGGGCGTACGAGCACCATTACCTGCTCGACGCGCTTGACCGAGGAGAGCACAGCCGCTTTGTCGTCTGGCCTGATGACGCCCCAGTCGCGGTGCTCTACTTCGGGCCAAGCGGCATGCTTGTGCCCGCCGGCGATCCCGCCGCCGCTCCCGCGCTCGCTGACGCCGCCAACCCGACTGGCTGGCGGATCCTCCTTGGCGACATCGAGATCTCGCAGGCGGTGCTCAACCTGGCGACACGGTCATTGTTCCGCCGCCGCATGTCCGCTCGGGAGCAGCGGTTGATGATTGCTACCACCAGCTCGGTGCCGGGCGGGGACCCACCGGATAGGTTCCGCCTGGCTAGGGCTTCCGACCTCGAACGGCTCACCGACTTTGCGTGCCAACTCCACGTCGAGGATCAGATGGGGACGCCGATCTTGCGTACAGGTCGCGGGGCAGTCCGGGCCCGTGTGGCCGAGAGCATCGCTCAGGGGGCTACCTGGGTCGTGGACCGTGGCGGCATCCCGATCGCGAAGATCGACCTGTCCATGCGCAGCTGGCGCCGCGGCGTCCAGCTCGCTGGGGTGTTTGTGGAGCCTCAATGGCGTGACCGCGGCATCGGCGGGTCGGCCGTCCGTGCCCTGATCCGCGAGCTGCTCCAGAGCGGCTTCCCCATGGTCAGCCTTCATGTGCGCGCCGACAACGCCCCCGCCATCGCCGCCTACCGCCGTGCCGGCCTCAAAGATCGACGCCCTTGGCTCCTCGCCTTGAGATAGCCGCACGGGAGCGCGAAAAGTAAGAGTGGCATCTGGGCGCCAGCCGCACGATGTGAGCTCTCCAGCTCCAACGAGCGCACGGGTGGAAGTCGGGAGGCGGATCGGTACGCCTTAAACCGACGCCTACACGTGCGCGAGCACCCCTTCGTCCTCTAGCCGGAGCACGAGCTCCTCCGGATCCGTCCCGTAGATCACTGACAGCGTCCGCACGTCCTCACCGCGGATCGTGAGGACGCTGCCGTTGAAATCCCCGCGCTGCAGCTGAATGGTGTGCGCGAAGCGGGAGACGGGGCGCAGCTCTGGATCGAGGTCAGGCCGTGACAGCCTGCGGAGGTCGAGCATGACTCGTGCTGGGCCGGTCGAGGGCGAGATGGCGGTGACCTCCTCTTTTGGGAGGAGTTCGGGCACTGGCACGTTGTAGAACTCGCTGAGTTCCGCCAGCTTGGCGACTGACACCGCGCGGTCACCGCGCTCGTAAGAGCCGACAACCACTGCCTTCCACTTGCCACCCGACAGCTCCTCGACCTGCTGGAGCGTAAGCCGTTGCTGCTGACGGATGGCACGAAGCCGACTGCCCAGCCGCCTCTGGTAGTCCGACACACAAACCCCCTAGAAAAGGGAAAGGATCGGGGTCTTCCACGAGGCTTCCCACCAGGTCGCGCCTCGCAGGTGCGAGAGTAACACGGAACGTGAGGTTGCCGAAACGGAAGTCTTCGAAAGCCGCCGCAGCCGCCATTGGACCTGAGCAGTATGGGCTCAAATTTGATCGTGACCCTTGCACTCGTCACCCCCGACTGCTAGGGTTCCGCGCTGGCACTCAGCCTGGTCGAGTGCCAAACCGCTGCGCTCTCGACAGGCCCAAAACCAAATCCGCTGGTCCTGCGGCGCGCGCTCAACGGAGTCCGAGCAACGAGGAGGAGACACGGCATGCCGACCGCCACCAAGGTTGCGCTCAAGCCGCTCGAGGATCGAGTTGTAGTGAAGGCCAGCGAGGCGGAGCAGACCACCGCCAGCGGGCTTGTAATCCCTGACACGGCGAAGGAGAAGCCGCAGGAGGGCACGGTGATCGCCGTCGGCCCCGGTCGCATCTCTGACCAGGGCGAGCGGATCCCTCTGGACGTCAAGGAAGGGGACGTCGTCGTCTACTCCAAGTACGGCGGCACAGAGTTCAAGGTCGCAGGAGAGGAGTTCCTGATTCTGTCTGCCCGCGACATTCTCGCGATTCTTGTGAAATAGCAGGAGACCATCACGATGGCAAAGCAGCTGAAGTTCCACGAGGACGCCCGCCGCAAGCTGGAGACCGGAGTCAACAAACTCGCGGATGCGGTCAAGATCACGCTTGGCCCGAAAGGCCGGAACGTCGTGCTCGAGAAGAAGTGGGGCTCGCCCACGATCACGAATGACGGCGTGACCATCGCCCGCGAGATCGAGCTGGAGGATCCATACGAGAACATGGGTGCTCAGCTCGCCAAGGAGGTCGCCACCAAGACAAATGATGTCGCTGGCGACGGCACGACCACCGCAACGGTGCTCGCGCAGGCTATGGTCCGCGAGGGCATGCGCAACGTCGCCGCGGGCGCGAACCCAATGCTGTTGAAGCGTGGGATTGAGCAGGCGGTCGAGCGGGTTGTCGAGCAGATCGGGCAGGTAGCCCGAGACATCGAGACCCAGGAAGAGATCGCGCACGTCGCGACGATCTCGGCGAACAACGACCCTGACATTGGCCAGATCATCGCCGAGGCGATGGACAAGGTCGGCAAGGACGGCGTGATCACTGTCGAGGAGTCCCAGACGTTCGGGCTGGAGCTCGACTTCGTCGAGGGGATGCAGTTCGACAAGGGCTACATCTCGCCATACATGGTGACTGACACCGAGCGGATGGAGGTTGTCTTCGAGGAGCCATACATCCTGATCGCGAACCAGAAGGTCTCGGCGGTCCATGACCTGCTGCCGGTGCTGGAGAAGGTCATGCAGGCCGGTCGGCCGCTCGTGATCATCGCCGAGGATGTGGAGGGCGAGGCGCTCGCCACGCTCGTCGTGAACAAGATCCGTGGGACGTTCCAGTCGGCTGCGGTCAAGGCTCCCGGCTTTGGCGACCGCCGCAAGAACATGCTCCAGGACATCGCGATCCTTACCGGTGGCCAGGTCATCTCTGAGGAGGTCGGCCTGAAGCTGGAGAACGTTACCGTCGACCTGCTCGGCCGGGCTCGCAAGGTGACGATCACCAAGGACAACACCACGATCGTCGAGGGCGCTGGCTCCGAGGACGACATCAAGGGCCGGATCGCGCAGATCAGGGCAGAGATCGAGAACACCGACTCGGACTGGGATCGCGAGAAGCTGCAGGAGCGGCTCGCCAAGCTGTCTGGCGGTGTCGCGGTTGTGAAGGTCGGCGCGGCCACTGAGGTCGAGCTGAAAGAGAAGAAGCACCGCATCGAGGATGCGCTGTCGGCAACCCGCGCGGCGGTCGAGGAGGGCATCGTCGGCGGTGGCGGCACCGTGCTGCTGCAAGCCACGAGCGCATTGGACAAGCTCGACCTTGAGAGCGACTATGCGACCGGCGCGAACATCGTGCGGCGGGCGCTGACCGAGCCGCTGCGGTGGATCGCGAACAACGCAGGGCTTGAGGGCTCAGTTGTCGTGGAGAAGGTCCGGACCCTCAAGCAGGGTGAGGGCTTGAATGCCTTGACCGGCGAGTACGGCGACATGATCAGGTTCGGCGTCATCGACCCAGCCAAGGTCGTCCGGTCGGCCTTGCAGAACGCCGCATCCATCGCGGCGCTGCTGCTCACCACCGAGACGTTGGTGGCCGACAAGCCAGAGCCCAAGGAGAACGCCGCTGCTGGCGCTGGCCACGGCCATGGCATGGGCGGCATGGACGGCATGGACTTCTAGGGGACCGCAGGTCCTCTCGGCTTATCCGGCCGCTCTGGCCTCGACCTCTGGGCGAGGCCAGAGCGGCCTTTTGCTCTTTCTCGTCCCCGCATAGGGCGGAGGCGGCCTCTCTTACATGCGCTCAGGCGTCTGGATGCCCAGGAGATCGAGGCCGCGGGTGAGGATGCGGGCGGTGAGGGCCGCAAGCGCGAGGCGGGACTGGCGGGTTGGCTCGTCATCCGCGCCGAGGACGGGGCAACGCTCGTAGAAGGCGGTGAACGCCGTCGCCAAGTCGTACAGGTACGCGCAAAGGCGGTGGGGCTCAAGCGTGCCGGCGACTTGATGGACGCATGAGCCGAACCCGAGCGTTGCGAGCGCGAGGGCTCGCTCGCTCGGATCGCCGATGGCGATGGGGCCCTCGGCCTGATTGAGGGGGAGCTGGGCGCGGCGGAAGATTGACCGGATTCGGGTTGTGGCGTACTGGAGGTAGGGGCCGGTGTTGCCGTCGAAGGCCACCATGCGATCGGGGTCAAAGACATAGTCGCGGTCCCGCGCAACCGAGAGGTCGGCGTACTTGACGGCGCCGATCCCGACCATGTGAGCGGTCTCGTTCCGGGTGGCCTCGTCGAGGTCACGCTCGGCGAGCAGCTTGCTGGCGCGCTCGACGGCGTCATCGAGCAGCTCAACCAGCTTGACCGGCCGGCCGCTCCGGGTGCGGAGCATCTTGCCGTCCGTACCCAACACCGATCCGATCGCGGCATGTTCGGCGACCACGCTGTTGAGCCAGCCGGCCTGCCGCGCAACCGCGAGCACCATGCCGAAATGCAGCGCCTGGGAGGCCCCGACGACATAGACGATCCGGGTGGCGCCAAGCTCGCTCGCGCGGAATCGCGCCGCCGCAAGATCAGTCGCGGCGTAGCCGTAGCCGCCGTCCTGCTTGCGGATGATCAACGGGACTGGCTGGCCGTCCCGTCCCTGGAAGCCGGGTGGGAAGGCGCACAGCGCACCCTCGCTGATGGCCGCAATCCCCGCGTGCTCAAGCGTCGCCGCGATGTCGGGGAGCATCGGGTTATAGAAGCTCTCTCCGCGAATGTCCCCGTCAACCAGGAGCACGCCAAGCCGGCGGTAGACGCTATGGAAGTAACGGGCGGAGTTCTCCACGAGCAGCCGCCACAACCGCAAGGTCCCGGGCTCGCCTCGCTGCAGCGCGAGCACGCGCTGGCGGGCGCGCTCCGCGAACGCCGGATCGCTGTCGAACTTGCCCCGCGCTTGCTGGTAGAAGCGGTTGAGCTCTCCCACTGAGAGCTGCGCGGCGGCCTCGTCCTCGCCCACATCGATAAGGTGCTCGATGAGCATCCCGAATGGCGTCCCCCAATCGCCGATGTGGTTCTGGCGGATTACCCGGTGACCCAAACACTCCAGGACGCGCACGACCGCGTCACCGACGATCGTGGTCCGTAGATGCCCCACGTGCATCTCCTTGGCGACGTTCGGGCCGGAGTAATCGACCACGACGACCTCAGGCTGCGTGGTCAAATCGATGCCCAGCCGTTCGTTGCGCAGCAGGGCGGTCACCTGATCGGCAAGCCAGCTGTCCCGGAGCGTGAGGTTGACGAACCCAGGGCCGCTGACCTCCACCTGCTCGCATACGTCCGCCGCCTCGAGGTGGCGCACCAGATCCATGGCGACCTGCAGAGGTGGTCGGCCGAGTCGTTTCGCCAGGCTTAGCGCGACGTTGGCCTGGTAGTCGGCGAACGATGAGGGCCGGATCAAGGGGTCGGCCTGGGCTGCGGGCTCTCCGAACGCTGCTGCAAGCGCCTGGCGCACGCGTTCTCCGAGAACGTGTTGAGGATCAGCCATGCCTACAGGTCCTTGATTCCGGGAGCGCGGAGAACTCACGTGATGGGTGAGCGATCGCCGGGAATGCTACCGCTCTGCCCCGGCTGTGCGGGCGCGCCTGGCTGGGGCGGGCGCCACTTGATACGGGGAGCCTAACTGGCGGGGCCTGGCGCGGTAGGCGGTAGGATCAGGAGCCCTATGCGGCTTGTTGCGTTGCTTGTTGTGGTCTGTGCTGTCGCGGCGTGCTCGCCGGCGGGATCAGAGTCGGTCGCTGCCGCCCAGTCGACGCTGCGGCCCCCGGCGATAACCCTGGGTGAGACGCTCATCCGTACCCAGCGCACGATGGACAGCATCCGCCATGAGGTCCCACGAGGTCAGCCGATGAAGGAGGCGCTCGCGACCGTGCCAGCGGAGATCGCCGCCCTCCGGTCTACCGCTGACCAGCTTGATGCGCTGGCCGGCAACCTGGATGCGAGCCATTCAAAGACGGGCCAGGCCGTGCAAACCGTCCGTGGCCTCACCCGTCTGGCCCGCTCGGTCGCCACGGTCGCTGAGAGCGAGGCGGCTGCGTACGGCCGTCTCGCCGATCTCGACATCGCGATAGACGGGATCGTGACGGGTTGGGACGAAGGCGGCAGCCAGCGTGAGCGACGCTCCGCGCTCCAGGCATCGGCCAAGGAGGCGGCAACGCTCGCGACGAGGGCCACCGCCGAGTCGCCTCACCCGGGCGCCTGCCCGATGCTTCGGGACAACCGCGCACGCTGGAGCCGGCTGGTATCCGAGCGGAGCGCGAAGCTCGCCGGGCTGGCGACCAGCGCGAGCGGCGCCACCTACGACGAGCTCCGGGACCGCTACCGGCCCGAGCCGTATGGGGTCTCCGACCGTCTCGCCGCCGATGCCGCTGACCGGTCTTGCTGGATGGCGCACTCGGCGGTCGCCACAGCCGAGGCCAAGGCGCGAGCCGCGATCGCGCGGCTTAAAGAGCTGCTCCAGGACTCATAGGACGGCATGCGCGGCTGGTTAAGGGCACGACGGTGTGGTACACCTCGCGTACTCGCGCGGTACCGTGTGGACCGTCAGTGTCTGAAGATGAGGGAGCGGTCCCGACGAGGGAGTTCCATGCGTCGAGGATGCAGGCGCAGCCGCACGCACGGAGCTTCCGGGGTGACCACCAAGGCGAGGGAGTTATGCCGGTCTTCCCCAGTGGCGAGTGGATGGATGCGTTCTGCGCGCAGCTCGCGTCCCAGCCCGAGGCCGGGCGGGTGGCGGATGCGATCGCGGGCACGTACCGATTCGTCATCCAGCCAGCCGGGCGGCTGGATGATCAGCATGTCTACCAGGTCACGATTGCATCCGGCGTCAACGGGAGCCCCCACGTCACGTGGAGCATCGATGACGGCGCGGCGCCGACCCTGGAGCTCACCGCGGACTACGAGCGATGGCGGCAGCTCATCTCCGGCACGCTTGATGTCCCGCTCGCGATCATCCTCGGCCGCTTGCGCGTGCGCGGTGATCTCGGGCGGATCACCAGCCACGCTGCCGATGCCCGCCCACTCCTCGACGCCCTCCGGGCCGTCGACACCCGTTGGTTAGCGTAACCTTCCATTAGCCTTCTTTAGAGCTATATCAGAAAGGTATAAAAATCATATGAAACCGTCGTTGATCTCTGGGGGGCCATGGGCCATGGAAGCCGAGCCCCCACGGTTGGGGCAGCTTGGCGTCGTGACCCTCGTAGAAGGCCCGTCCTTCGCCGTTGCGGCGCGGACAGGCGATTTCGCGCCAGGTACGCCACAGGGGTTGTTCTTCCTCGATACCCGGTTTCTCTCCCAGTTGCAGCTCACCCTCGATGGTGAGGCGCCCGAAGCGCTCGGCGTAGCCGTCACTGAGCCGTTTGCCGCCACGTTTGTGCAACGGGCTCGCCGCCGTGGTGGGCAAGAGGGAAGCTTGATTGTCCTCCGCGAGCGGTACGTCGGCCGTGGAATGCGTGAGGACCTCACCGTACGCAACTACGGGATCGAGCCGGTTCGCTGCGTGCTCCAGCTCCACGTTGCCGTTGACTTCGCCGACCTCTTTGAGGTCAAGGAGGGCCGGGTCTCAGGACGAGGCGAGTTCTGGCAGGATTTTGCGGGGCGCGAGTTCATCTTTGGCGCTCGCCGCGCGGGAGGATCCCGCGGAACTCGGATCATGTTCAGCGAGCCACCACTGTCAGGTCCACAGCTCGCCACTTGGGAGGTGAAGGTCGCGCCGCACGAGGAATGGCACCTGTGCCTCCACGTGGTCCCGGTCATCGATGAGCGCGAGGTCGAGCCTCGCTACTGTTGCGGGCAACCTGTCGAGCACTCAGTGCCACGTGAGCGGCTGACCCGCTGGCGGCGCGACGTTCCCCGTGTCCGGACTGATCACCCGCCGTTGGCGACTGCGGTGACCTGCGCGGCTGAGGACCTCGGATCGTTGCGGTTGTTCGACCCTGAGCGCGTCGACCGCTCCGTCGTCGCTGCGGGAGCTCCCTGGTTCATGGCCCTTTTCGGTCGTGACTCGATCCTCGCTGCGTGGATGGCATTGATCGTTGACCCAGACCTGGCGCTCGGAGTACTCCAGACGCTCGCCTCCCTACAGGGCCGGGAGGTGAACCCGGTGACCGAGGAGGAGCCTGGGCGCATCCTGCACGAAGTGCGATCCGGCGCGGTCGCGTCTCGCTCGTTGAGGGGAGGGAGCTGCTACTACGGGAGCATTGATGCCACCCCGCTGTTTGTCATGCTGCTCGGTGAGTTGCGGCGCTGGGGGCTCGCTGAGGCCGAGGTGCGCCGGCTGCTGCCGCACGCTGACCGTGCACTTGCCTGGATTGAGGAGTTCGGCGATCGGGATGGCGACGGGTATGTGGAGTACCGGCGAGCCACAGAGTCAGCGTTGGTCAATCAGGGGTGGAAAGACTCCTGGGACGGCATCCGCTTCGCGGACGGCAGGTTCCCGCAGTCACCGATCGCGCTGTGCGAGGTGCAAGGGTACGTGTACGGGGCCTACCTTGCCCGCGTGCACTTCGCCGAGGAGGCGGGCGACATCGAGACCGCCGACCGGTACGCCCGCCGCGCGGCTGACCTGAAGCGACAGTTCAACCGGGACTTTTGGCTGGATGACCGGGGCTGGTTCGCACTCGGGCTGGATGCCGACAAGCGACCGATCGACGCCCTGGCCTCGAATATGGGCCATTGCCTGTGGACCGGAATCGTCGACGAGGAGCACGCGGCCACAGTCGCGAAGCAGTTGTTTTCTTCCGAGTTGTTCAGCGGCTGGGGGATTCGCACGCTCGCGAGTTCCATGGCCGCATACGATCCGGTCAGTTACCACAACGGATCCGTGTGGCCGCACGACAATGCGCTGATTGCGGCAGGCCTGATGCGGTATGGGTTCGTCGAGGAGGCCCATCGGGTGATCCTCGCGCTTATGGATGTTGCAGCGCTGGACGGTGGCCGGCTCCCCGAGCTGCTCTGCGGGTTTGGGCGCACAGAGGTGGAGAAACCCGTCCAGTACCCGACCTCCTGCTCGCCGCAAGCTTGGGCAGCCGCCTCGCCGCTGCTGTGCCTGCGGACGCTGCTGCGGTTTGACCCGTGGGTTTCAGGCGGCAAGCTGTGGCTTGCGCCGGTGCTGCCTCCACCGATCCGCCGCCTACAGATCGGTGGGATCCCGTTGGCGGGCGGCCGGATCACCGTGAGTGTGGAGGGGGACGACGTCACAGTCGAGGGGATGCCGTCAGAGATTGAGCTGATCGAGCAACCTCGTAACCCCCTCACGACCAGCTTGCCGCGGGAGCCCCACTGAGGACCTGCTCGAACAACTCAAGATGCTCGGCGATCATGCGCCGTGCCGAGAAGTGCCCCTCGATCGCGGCACGGCAAGCCCGGCGGTCTAAGCAGCCAATCTCGTCAAGGCGCACCGCCATATCCTCCTCGTCGTGGCACAGGAAGCCGGTGACGCCATGCTCAACGATCTCGACCGCTGCGCCCTCCGGGAAGGAGAGCACTGGCGTGCCGCAAGCTAACGCCTCAATCATGACGAGGCCGAATGGCTCCGGCCAGCGGATGGGATTCAAGAGCGCCCGGGCGTTCGTGAGCAGCTTGCGTTTCTGGCGCGCGTCGACCTCCCCTATGAACTCGATACGGTCTGAGAGCAGCGGTCGTACCTCTTCCTCAAAATAGGCATACTCCAACGGCTCGCGCATTTTGGCCGCGATGAGCAGCCGCGCGCCGGTCTTCGCCGCCACGGCCGCCGCGCGCTTTGCGCCTTTTTCGGGGTACATCCGGCCGAGAAACAGGAGATATCCGCCATTTCCTTCCCCAAAAGGGAAGTCGTCAGCGTGGATGCCATGATGGATCACTCGTGCGATCGGCACATTCGCCGCTCGGCGCGCTTGCGTCTGCGAGACGGCGATGATTGGCACTCGATGCGCGGTCGTCTGATACAGATCGCTTAACTCCTCGTCAAGGGGTAGGTGGCTCGTGGTAACGACGGGGAGCCGGTCGAACCGTCCCGAATAGATCGGCCCGATGAGCGTATGGTCGTGGACGATGTCTGATCCGTTGACGGCCTCGTAGGCGTGGATGACGTGGCGAAACTCCGCCAGGATCGCCCTCACGCCCATCCGGTCAACAGCGGCCTGCGGCATCACCCAACGACGCGGCACTGGGCAGGTGCTATCCCCGGTAGCGAACAGCAGAACCTCGTGGCCAGCGTCGCGGAGCCCCTGCGCAAGAATGTCCAACATCATCTCGATACCGCCGTAGGCGGGCGGCGGGACTGGGACCCAGGGCGGAGCGATCAGGCTGATGCGCATGGTGTCCGGCGAACCTCCTTTACCATCTGAGCGGAATGGTCGTGCGGCAGAGGCGCGGGCTCCGGTGCCCAAGGGGTGAGAAGAGAGGGGACAGTGCACGCTTCGTTTGATGGCTGGACGACGTGCAGAGCGAAGGAGGATCCTCAGCACTGCGGTCATTCAGCTCCCTGCGGGCCCGGTCGGCGGTGGCCGGTGCCGCGAGCTACGGCTGCTGCGCTGAGAGCGAACAGGGGTAGATGTCCCGCGCACGCTCTGCGTGAGCCGTCATCTGGCGAACGCGTGGATAGCGAGGATAGCGCCAGCTCTGGCCGGCCACAGCCTTGACCTGCGACGAAGGCGCAGGTCAGCTACCCAGATCGGCGCATCCGCGGGCGAAGTCCTCGGCCGTGCCGGCGTCGTACCCGACCAGCCGGACCTCAGCGAGAGCGCCGCGATCGCCGGCCAGCCAACGGCGCGCCTCGTCGGCGATAATTGCCGTGGCCTCGCCCCTGGGGTAGCCGAAGACGCCGGCTGAGATCGCGGGGAAGGCCATCGAGGCCGCGCCGAGGTCACGGCCGGCGTCGAGCGCGGCCCGCACCGCCTGGCGCAGGAGCCCCTCGTTGTCCTGCCCTTGGCGCCATCGGGGGCCTACCACATGGACGATCCAGCGAGCCGCCATCGCTCCCGCCGTCGTCACCGCCGCCGTGCCCGGCTGGACAGGCCCGTGCTCGGCGACCCAGGCGTTGGACTCGCGCTGCACCTCCGGCCCGCCAGCACGCACAAGCGCCGCCGCCACGCCGCCGCCATGCGCGAGCCGCTCATTCGCGGCGTTGGCGATGGCATCGACGCGCTGGGCGGTCAGGTCGCCTTCGAGGGCGACGATCACCGCGCCGTTCACCTCGCGGCGAGCCACCTGCCGGCCTTTGCTCATTGGGTCTTTGGCAGGCCTCGAAGTGGGGGGATGCGTGCGGCCCTGAGCAGCTCGGCGACCGCTGCGACATCCCACCCTTGGTCGATCAGCGCCCGGGCGATCCGCGCCGGGCCGAGATGGTTGCCGCAGGTCGGGCAGTAAATCGACCGCTCACCGCCGTCATGGAGTTGGCTGCCACAGAAGGGGCAGCCGGTGACCGTGGTATTGGCGAGGGGCAAGGTGGGCGCACCCGCATCAGCAAGCCCGTCGAGGTAGCCCTGCGCGTAGTCCCAGTCGATGTACTCCTCAGGGTGCGGGTCGTACGCGAGCTCGTGGACCGGCGCCTCGCCCGACTTGAGGAGCGTGCGAAGGTTGTTCTCGAGGATGTCCCAGCCGTAGAAGTGGTCCTCACCGCAGTCTTCGCAGAACAAGCTGACGCCCTTGAACCCACCGGACTCGAAGGTATTCCGGAACGCGGCGAGGTCATCGAGATCCCGCCGCACAAGCGCAGCCTCACGCCGGTCGAGCGGACCTCGCGACATCCGCCGCTCGTCCTCAAGGTCGTCGTCGTACTCGTCGTGCTCGTCGCTCATCGACCTGCCAGCTTATCGGTTCGTGGCCTGAGTCCTGACCACGTTCTCCCCGGAGCAGTGGACAACCGGCCCGGTGCGAGAGGTGATGGCTATGTGGCTCAGCGTGAACGGGGTGTGCGGGTGTAGCGTGAGATTCGTGGAAGCGAGAGGTCCCGTGAGGATAAAGCCTTCGGGACCAGGACGCACAGAGAGGCTGCCGGTCATGGACGAGCTTCAGGGTGTTGGGGAGCGGATCGCGTATTACCGGCGGCGGCGTGGCATGACGCAGAAGACTTTGGCGGGGTTCGTGGGTCGATCGAAGTCGTGGCTGGCGAAGATCGAGCAGGGCGACCGCACCGTGGAGGCGATCAAAGACCTGCTGACGTTGGCCCGGGTGTTGAAGATCGAGCCGGGGGATCTGCTCGGCGGGATCGAGCTGCCGCCGAACGGCGGGGGGCCGTTGGACCCGCCACGCGGGATCATCGCGGTGCGACGATCGCTGTTCGCGGTCTCCGACAGTGACGAGCCGCTCGACATGGGCGGCTTGCGGGCGGAGGTTGTCCGGGCGAACGAGATTACCGGCAAGGGCCAGTTGCAGGCGGCGGTCATGGTGGCGCCGCGGTTGATCACGTTAGCCAGGGCGGCCGTCGCGCGGGAGCTTCCTGGGGCGTGGTGGAGCGTTACGGTGGCCTATCACGTCGCGGCGCACTTGGCGCGGGATCTCTCGGAGCGGGATCTTGGGCTGCTCGCGGCCGACCGGGCGGTCGCCGCCGCGGAGCGGTCAGGCGACGAGGTCCTGCTGGCGGTCGCGCGGCGTGATCTGGCGTTCGCGCTGCTGGGCGCGGGTCTGGTCGATGAGGCTGGAGCGGTCTGCTCGGACGGCGCTGACGAGCTTGACCCGACGGACAGCACGTCGTTGCCGGCCTGGTCGTTGTGGGGGTCGTTGCGGCTGACGGAGGCGATCGCCGCGTCGCGCGTGGATCATCCTGGTGGCGCTAGGCGATCGCTGGGTGACGCCCGCTCTGCGGCTGACCGTGTTGGTCCTGAGCGAAACGACTACTGGGAGAACTTTGGGCCGGCGAACGTCAGCGCGCATGAGATCGCGGTGGAGTTGGAGTTCGGCGATCCGGTCGAGGCGCTACGGCTCGCCGATCGTTTAGTGGTCGACGAGTTGCCGTATGCGGGCCGCCGCGCTCGGGTGCTGATCGATGTGGCTCATGCGCATTTCCTGCGCGAGGACGACGCGGCGGCGTTGGCGGTGTTGTTGGAGGCGAGGCGGCACGCGGCCGAGAGGGTACGGTTCAGCGTGCTCGCGCATGAGATCGTGCGGGCGTTGCTGCGCCGGGAGCGGAAGGCGCGGATGATCGGGTTGCGGGAACTGGCGGAGTGGATGGGCGTCAAAGAGTAGGAATCTGGTACTACACCCCTGGAAGGGTCCCGGAGCAGGTATACCGGGCGTACCGTCTGCGCATGAGCACAGATTGGCGTGACCGGGCCGGTTGTCTGGGGATGGATGTTGAGCTGTTCTTCCCAACCGGGATCACAGGAACGGCATTGGACCAGGCTGAGCGGGCGAAGGGCGTGTGCCGCGGGTGCCTCGTGGTCAGTGAGTGCCTGGCGTATGCGATGCGCACGGGGCAGGTGGGTGTGTGGGGCGGGATGAGCGAAGAGGAGCGCCGCGCGTTGCGGCGCGCCCGGCAACGGCGCGCTCGCGACTTGTAGGTGTGGGCGGCTGGGCCGCTTGGGAATCCACGGCCCGGCCGTCCTCCATCAAAGGTCCGCGCCCGTGATGTGGGGATCGGACGCGGACGGCCCGGCCCGGGCCCCCGGGCCGGGCTTGGCGCATGAGGACCTCAGCCTTTGACCGGGAGGGGGCCGAAGGTCTCAGCGGGGTAGCGGGTCACCCGCCCGGTCCACGGCGAGGGAGCCAGCCAGCCCAGCCACCGCCAGGCGCCGGGTGAGCACCGGACCACCCGGTGAGCGTCCAAAAAGGCACTTTCGCCCCCCGGTAACAGGTGAAGCACGGCCAAGGACTTCCCGGTGGCGGTGTCCCAGATGCGGGCGGTGCCATCCCAGCTGGCGGTGGCCAGGCGGGCGCCGTTTGGTGACCAGGCCACGCTCTCCACCGGGCTGGTGTGGCCGGTGAGGTGGAGGAGCTGCTCGCCGGTGGTGGTGTCCCAGATGCGGGCGGTGCCATCCCAGCTGGCGGTGGCCAGGCGGGCGCCGTTTGGTGACCAGGCCACGCTCAACACCGGGCTGGTGTGGCCGGTGAGGTGGAGGAGCTGCTCGCCGGTGGTGGTGTCCCAGATGCGGGCGGTGCCATCCCAGCTGGCGGTGGCGAGGCGGGCGCCGTTTGGTGACCAGGCCACGCTCGCCACCGAGTCGGTGTGGCTGGTGAACGCGGCGAGCCTGGCCGCCTGGGGCTCGGGCGCTCGTTGCCCGGCCGGGCCTGCCCCCGTGCCGGTGAACAGGTGCGCCTCGCCCTCTGCCGGCCACTCGCATTCAACATCCGCACAGTTGAGCCACTGGGTGCGGTGCGCCTTTGCTGGCCGCAGGTCCAGGCCAGCCACGCGGCAGCCCCTGGCGATCAGGCCGGACAGGTCCGCGCCGGCCAGCTCCGTCCGCTGGATCAGGCAGCCGTGCAGCTCCGCTCGCTCCAGGCGCGCGCCGGTCAGATCGCAGCCCTCCAGGCGGACCCGCTCCAGGCGCGCCTCCCGGAGGTCAGCGCCGCGCAACACGCAATCCGTGAGCGGCAGCAAGGGGCCCTCCGCCGGCCCCAGGATCTGCGCACCCCTGAGCCGAGCCCCCCCGAGCGCGAAGCCGGCCAGCGGCAGTCCCGGCATCCTCCGGTGGAAGGCCCGGAGGCAGTAGGCAAAGGCCAACTCGGACGCCAGCGGCCGGTAGGGGATCCGGTGGCTCCTCAGCCCGGCCAGGTACCGGCCGGTGTCGCCGCCAGCAAGGATCTCCCCCAGGAAGTCGAGGGTCTCATCGCTGGGCATCGGCATCGCCCAGCCCTGCGCGTCGCCCTCCTCCAGGCACCGGGCCAGGTAGCGGGCTAGGAAGTACTCCAGCAGCGAGGTGTGAGCGAACGCGAACTCCTCGGCCCCCGGCCGGACGATGAAGGTCGCGGTCCGCAGGTCCTCCGCCAGCACCGAGACGTCGGGTTGGCTCAGCCGGAACCAGCGCCCGAGATCGCCCGCCTCCTCCAGCTTCTCTAGCAACCACGCCTCCAGGCGGCCCACCGGGAGGGAGCGCCGCCCGGAGCCCCACAGCAGCGCAGCCAGATCCTCCATGAGGCGGAGCTTGTGGCGCTTCTCCAGCTGGTGCTTGCCCTCGTCCCGCTCCAGCCAGGTCTTCACCAGCTCCTCGTAGAGGGCTGAGGCGTCCACCCGCTCTCCCTCCGCCACCCTGCGCTCCAGGGCTCCGAGCTGCTCGGCGACCAGCCTGAGGTTGAAGGGCCGCTCGACCAGCTCAGAGAGGTTGTGGACCTCCCGGATCAGCGCCACCGCCCGCTCCACCCCGGCGAGGTCCCCTGGGGTCCGCCGCTCAAAGTAGGCGCGCACCTGCCGAAGGGTGAACGGGAGCAGGTGGAGGGCCTCGTAGAGCTGCGCGCCCACCACCTCCCGATCCTCTCCCCGGAAGTAGGTGTGCTGATCGCGCAGGGTCGCGAAGAAGTGGGTCCGGCAGGTGAAGATCAGGCTCCCCGCCCGCTCCCGTTGCTCAGCGTCGGCAAAGAGCCTCGGGGGCAGGATGCGCCACAGCTCCCGCAGGAACACCTGCCCCTGCGGCTGCGTGAGGTGGACCAGCACCTCGTCCAGCCCGTCGAAGATCACGATTGCCCGCTGGCGCTGCACCTGGTGTATCACCTCCTCGGGAGTCGCCGCGGGCTGCTGGGCGCCGGACTGCCATACCGGCCGGAGCAGCGCCTCCAGGATCTCGACCAGGCGGGGAGTCCCCGCGCTCACCTTTCCGAGCCGCCGGAGATCGAGGTAGATAGGCAGGCGGGCCTGGGGGTCCCCGTCCCGGCGGCGGGCGAGGAGGTCGGCGGTGAAGACCTGGCAGGCGGTGGTCTTGCCCATCCCGTACTCCCCAAAGATCACCAAGTACGGGCGGGATTGGGAGCTGGCGGCCCACGCCTGGAGGTGCTCCTGGACGTCGACGACGTTGGCGTCTGCATCCAGGGCCTTGCCTCCTGGGGGCTCCTTGTCTAGGAAGCCAGGCAGCCCCCGGGCCTCCACCGTGTGCACCGGGGCCTCGGAGAGGAGTTGCCGCCACCACCGGTCGTCGGAGGGCGGCGACGCGGAAGAGGCCGGTAGCCGCCCCACGATCTGCTCGTGTAGCTCTCGGACGAACCGCGCCTTGGTTGCGGCGCACTCGGCGTAGGCCTTGCCCTGGAGCGTGAGGGGGTTCACGAAACCCTTAAGGTCGATCCGATCACTGAGCGGCTCCAGCGCGACGGGGACGACGATCGGGTGGTCCGGGGCCTGGTGGCCGCTGAGGTAGCCAGGAGTCAGCAGGCACACCACCACGTCCGCCTCTGCGATCCGCGTGTCCCTGATCTCCCCCGGCCTCTGGCCGGCCAGTGCCTTGGTTCCGGAGACCTCCACCTCGTACTCGTAGTCGGCCCGGAGCGTCTTCTCGATGCGGTGGGCCAGCTCCTCAGCCAGGCGATCTTCCGGTCCGTCGACGCACACCCGCAGCGCCCGCCGGGCATACACCGGCACCGGGGGAGCTCCGCCGGGCGGCCGCTCGGTGGAGTCACGGGACATCTGCTCCAGCCGCTCGACCTTGTCGTCGGTCCCCGTGAACCAGAAGCGGCGCTCCCGCGGGGGGGCATGCTTCTGGCCGTCGACCCGGCAGGCCAGATCCGTGCCCTGCGCCGCCGCAAGCCGGGACAGGGCGGCGCGGAAATCGCGGAACCGGTCGACGCCCCGGGGGTTGCTGGGATACAGCAGGTCCACCGCCTCGCCCAGGTTGAGGGGCTCCGGCCCGTGCCCCTCCAGGAAGCCCGCGAGCCGGTCGATCCGCTCCGCGGTCCGGCTGCCACGGGCGCCTGCGCGCAGCCGCCTCAGTGCCCTGGCGGCGGCGGCCGGCTCCAGGACTCCCGCCATCAGGCCGCCTCCCCTAGCCAACGATCCACCATCTGGCCCACGAGCTGATCGCAGAACTTGCCGCGGGTGTTCTGCCCACACTCCGAGAACCACTTCGGTGCTCCGCCGCCGGGTGCCTGGTACCGGAAGATCTGGAGACCCGCTATTCCCCGCAGGTCCGCCCGCTCCAGATCGACCGGCTCGATGCCCACCGGCACCACCATCCGGCCCTCGGCGAGTAGCGCCGGCAGCTCTACCCTCGCGACGAAATCGCTGGCCAGGAACTCAGGGGTGAGGCACAGCAGGCCGAAGCCGGACTCCGCCATCGCCCAGGTGATCTCCTGCTCCCAGCGCTCGCCCACCAGGATCCTCCGATCCCACCAGTGGTCGAACTGGACGTCTCGGAGGTTGGTGCAGCGGGGCTGCATTAGCCGGAGGAACCCTTCGACCAGCCGCGTGTCGGCATGGGCGTAGGAGACAAAGCCGGAGCGCTTGATCTTGGCCATGCCGAGCAGCGTAACGCTTTTTGCAGCGTTTGGACAACGTTTACGCGCGACCCCGGCCGGCACGACCGGTCGGGGTCGCGACCCGACCGGCCAGCCGTCGTCGTGGATCCGATGGGTGAGCAGCCCCGACGCCATGCCGAGCGCCGGAGCAAGCCGAGCGATCCGAGGAACAAGGCCGCAAGCGCGGGTCCCCGGCGGCGCAGGCGCCAGCCACGAGGTCGGCGGGGCGGCACCCCGAGCAGCGTGGCGGACTGCCCAGGGCGCTCAATGAGAGGCTGCGCGGCAGACCCGAAGGCGCGGGCGGTGGCGCGATGTACAGTTTTGGAATCCTTTCCCCAGGACTCTTTCCCCAGGACCCTTTCCCCCAGGTCACATGCCAAGGAGCTATTGGTGGCGGAGATCGAGATCGGCATCGGTAAGAGCGGCCGGAGGGCGTACGGCTTCGACGAGATCGCGATCGTGCCGTCCCGGCGGACGCGGGATCCCTATGACGTTGACATCTCCTGGCAGCTCGACGCCTACGAGTTCTCCTTGCCGCTGCTCGGCGCCGCGATGGACGGGGTGACCTCCCCATCGACGGCGCTGCAGCTCGCGCGTCTCGGCGGGCTGGGCGTGCTGAACCTTGAGGGGCTGTGGACGCGCTATGAGGATCCGGAGCCGCTGCTCGGCGAGATCGCCGCGCTGGACACGTCCATGGCGACGGCGCGGATGCAGCAGATGTACTCCCAGCCCGTCAGCGAGGAGCTGATCGGCCGGCGGATCGGCGACTTGAAGGCCGCGGGCATCACCGTCGCGGCGAGCCTGACGCCGCAGAAGGTCGAGCGGTGGCACAAGCTTGCCCTGGACGCCGGCCTCGACGTCCTGGTCATCCAGGGGACGGTCGTATCCGCCGAGCACGTCTCCAGCCGCACAGAGCCGCTGAACCTCAAGGAGTTCATCGCCCGGTATGACATCCCTGTCGTGGTCGGGGGATGCGCGAGTTACGCGAGCGGCCTCCACCTCATGCGTACCGGCGCCGCTGGGGTGCTCGTCGGGGTGGGGCCGGGCAACGCCTGCACGACCAGGGGAGTGCTCGGCATCGGGGTCCCGCAGGCGACCGCCATCGCGGATGTCGCCGGGGCCCGGCGGCGGCACCTTGAGGAGACCGGTCGCTACGTCCATCTCATCGCGGACGGCGGGATGCGGACTGGCGGCGATGTGGCCAAAGCGATCGCCTGCGGGGCCGACGCGGTGATGCTCGGCTCACCGCTCGCCCGCGCCAACGAGGCTCCTGGCCGCGGCTATCACTGGGGTATGGCGACCTTCCATCCCGACCTGCCCCGCGGCGCTCGGGTGCGCGTCGGCCAAATCGGCTCGTTGCAGGAGATCCTGCTGGGCCCCGCAGCCCAGAACGACGGCACCCTCAACCTGTTCGGCGCGCTCCGCGCATCCATGGCGACCTGTGGGTACGCCACCATTAAAGAGTTCCAGCGCGCTGAGGTGATGATCGCCCCGTCGCTCCAAACCGAGGGCAAGACCTACCAGCGCGAGCAGCGCGTCGGCATGGGCCTCTCCTGAGCAGCGCAGCAAGCCCGCTCCACCATCACGACCGCGACGCGATAGGGCGGAGACACTATTTACACGGTGCCGACCGGAGCATGGGGATGACATGATGGCTCCCGCGTGGGGAACCCCTCGTTGGGGCGCGCGAGCGGCGGATCGCAGTCGGTGACGTCATGAGGCGTGTGGGGTCCGTCGCGCGGATAGTGCGGCGACACGCAAATGGCGCAGTGACCGTCGTCGGAATAGGGAGGCAACAACGTTGGCTGATCATCTCATCGCGCCGCACGGAGGGGCACTTGTTGATCTCCTCGTCGATCAAGATCGAGCAGCCGAGCTGAGGTCAGCGTCACGGGACTGGCCGTCCTGGGATCTCACGCCGAGGCAGCTCTGCGACCTTGAGCTGTTGCTGTGCGGTGGGTTCTCGCCGCTGCGGGGGTTCATGGGTCAGGCCGACTACGAGTCGGTGTGCGCCCAGATGCGCCTTGCGGACGGCACGCTGTGGCCGATCCCCATCGTCCTTGATGTGCCCGAGGAGGTCGCTCGGAGCGTTGAGCTTGGAGGGATGCTCGCGCTCCGTGACCCGGAGGGAATGATGCTCGCCGCGCTCCATGTGGACGAGCGCTACCACCCTGACCGCGAGGCCGAGGCCCAGGCGGTGTACCGGACGACCGATCTCACGCATCCGGGTGTGGCGTACCTGCTCCAGCGCGCGAACCCGTGGTACCTCGGCGGGCGGCTGGAGGGGCTGTCCTTGCCAGTGCACTACGACTACCGGCAGCTCCGCCGCGCCCCAGCGGAGCTCCGCGCGGAGTTCGCCCAGCTGGGATGGCGGCGAGTCGTCGCATTCCAGACGCGTAACCCGATGCACCGGGCGCACCATCAGCTCACGCTCCGCGCCGCGAAGGAGGTCGGCGCGAACCTCCTCGTCCATCCCGTAGTCGGGATGACGAAACCCGGTGACGTCGACCATCACACCCGCGTCCGCTGCTACTCAGCTTTGCTCGCCCACTACCCGCGCAACACCGCGCTGCTCTCGCTGCTCCCGCTCGCGATGCGGATGGCCGGGCCCCGCGAGGCGGTCTGGCACGCACTCATCCGTAAGAACTACGGCTGCACCCATCTGATCGTCGGCCGTGACCACGCGGGGCCAGGCAGCGACTCCTCAGGCACACCGTTCTACGGCCCGTATGACGCCCAGCAGATGCTCAGCAAGCACTCCGATGAGCTGGGCGTGACGATGGTGCCGTTCCGGATGATGGTGTACCTGGCAGACCGGGACGCCTACGTTCCCGATGATGAGGTCCCTGCCGGCGCGCGCGCCATGTCGATCTCTGGAACCGAGCTGCGGGCGCGGCTCGCCGAGGGCCGTGAGGTGCCGACGTGGTTCACCTTCCCCGAGGTCGCCGAGCAGCTCCGCGCAACCTACCCGCCGCGCAGCAAACAAGGCTTTACGGTGTTTTTCACCGGGTTATCGGGCTCCGGAAAGTCAACGATCGCTAATGTCCTGCTCGTCAAGCTGCTTGAGATGGGTGGCCGCCCAGTCACGCTGCTTGACGGCGATCTCGTTCGCAAGCATCTGTCATCGGAGCTGGGGTTCTCGAAGGAGCACCGCGACATCAACATCCGCCGGATCGGCTGGGTGGCGTCCGAGATCACCAAGAACCGGGGGATCGCGCTCTGCGCCCCGATCGCGCCATACGACTCCACCCGCCGGGCTATCCGCGAGCAGATCTCCGAGCGCGGCGGCTTTGTGCTCGTCCACGTCGCCACCCCACTGGAGGTCTGTGAGCAGCGTGACCGCAAAGGCCTCTACGCGAAGGCCCGCCAGGGGCTCATCCCCGAGTTCACCGGCATCTCTGATCCATACGAGGAGCCTTTGGACGCCGAGCTCGCCATCGACACAACGGCGCTGCTGCCAGAGGAGGCCGCGCAGGAGATCATCCTCTACCTCGAGCGCCAGGGCTACATCGGCCCGAACGGCGCGTGACGTCTGATCTGCGCTGAACTTCGCGACGCAAAGGTCGCGGAGTCCAGCGCACTGCACGGTGCAGCGTTGCCTCAGATGTACGAGCGTGCCGATATGATCCTGCTGCGGTACCGATCGGAGCAAGCCCGCTGAGGGGACCTAAGTGGACGACCACGCGGTTCGTCCAGGTCTACCGAGACACGATCTATGGGGCAGTTCAGCCGATTCTCGAAGGTGTCGGGGACTTCAATCCCGCCCACGTTGAGCAGGTCGCTGACCACGTTTCTCTGATTGTCGGCGATTTCGCGCTCTCCGGGTTTGAGGATGAGCTCAGCGCGCAGTGGCCGGGTTGCCTCGATGGGAAGGAGCGGGCGTTCCGAGTGATCAGCGCTTTCTGGCGGATCGTGCGTGAGGCGGCTGATCGCACTGACGCTGAGTTTGTGTTGCTTGACGTTGGGCCGAACCTCGGTGCGATCAACCGGGCGGTGCTGGTCGCAGCTGACCACGTGGTGATCCCACTGGCGCCTGATCTTTTTTCGCTTCAGGGGCTGCGCAATCTCGGCCCCACACTGAGAAAGTGGCGATGGGAATGGCAGCAGCGGCGGGAGCGGAACCCAAAGCCACAGGCGCTTGCGCTGCCTCATGGGTCTATGCAACCCGCTGGCTACGTAGTGCTGCAACATGGCGTCCGCCTCGATCGGCCGGTCGTAGCCTATGAGCGCTGGATCCGCCGCATCCCTGCGGTCTATCGTGAGGCGGTGCTTGATCAGCCGGCAAATGAAGATTTGCTTATCAAGGACGATCCTCACTGCATTGCCCTGCTGAAGCATTACCACAGCCTGGTGCCGATGGCGCAGGAGGCACGGAAGGCAATCTTCTTACTGAAGCCCGCTGACGGAGCGATCGGCGCGCACCAGTCTGCGGTGCACCGCGCGTTTGCCGACTTCGCGAACTTGACGCGCGCGATTGAGGCGCGTGTCGCCGACCAGCCGCCTGCAGCATAGAGGTCGCCAGAGATCTACTTTTCGGCGGCCATGGCCTCGCCGAGGACGCCGGCGAGCACGGCGGCGTGGGAGAGTTCGAGTTGCTTGGTCGCGGTGAGCAGCGTGAGTGGGCGGGCTTCAAGCACCGTGCGCAGCTCCCTGACGATCTCAGCCGCTGGTGGCTCAGCCAGCTCTGCGCGATAGCGCTTGGCGAACTCGTCGAAGTTCGCCGGGTCGTGCCGGTACCACTTGCGCAAGCCCGTGCTGGGGGCGACGTCCTTGGCCCATTGATCCAGGGCGGCGTCGGCCTTCCGCATTCCGCGCGGCCAGATGCGGTCGACGAGCACGCGTGCCCCGTCCTCCGCTGACGGTGGCTCGTAGATACGGCGGATCTGGATTGACTCCATGGCGGCACCCCCATCCTGCGGTAGCGTCCGCGCTATGGCCAAGCTGGCGCAGGATTTCGATACGGTGCTCGTGCTCGACTTTGGGGCGCAATACGCGCGCCTGATCGCGCGGCGGGTGCGTGAGGCGCACGTCTACTCAGAGATCGTCCCGCACGACATCACCGTCGAGGAGCTGCGGGCGCGGCGGCCCGTCGGGATCATCCTGTCAGGTGGGCCGAAGTCAGTGCACGCGCCAGGGGCGCCGTCCGTCGACCCGCGGCTCTTTGAGGCTGGCGTGCCGGTGCTCGGGATCTGCTATGGCCAGCAGCTTATGGCGGTCGCGCTTGGTGGTGAGGTCGCCCGCACCGGCGTGAGCGAGTTCGGCCGCACGCAGGTGCGCGTCGACCCTTCCAGCGTCTTGCTTCGTGACCAACCGCCCGAGCAGATGGTCTGGATGAGCCACCGCGACACCGTTGTGAGCCCTCCGGCAGGCTTCCGCGTCGTGGGATCGACACCGCAGACGCCAGTGGCGGCGTTCGAGGACCCGGACCGGGGTCTCTATGGGGTTCAGTACCACCCAGAGGTGAGCCATACGCCCTACGGGCAGGACGTGGTGAAAGCCTTTCTCGCCGCGGCCGGCGCCCGGCCCACCTGGACCGCATACTCCGTAATCGACCGCAGCGTCGAGGCCATCCGCCTCCAGGTTAGCGGCGCCAAGGTGCTCTGCGGGCTGTCAGGCGGAGTGGACTCCGCCGTCGCGGCGGCGCTGGTGCAGCGGGCTGTCGGCAATCAGCTCGTCTGCGTGTTCGTCGACCACGGGCTGCTCCGCCACGGCGAGGCTGAGCAGGTCGAAGATGCCTTCGGCCGGCACTCGTCAGCTCGCCTCATCACCGTGAAGGCCGGTGATCGGTTTCTCTCTAAGCTCGCTGGCGTGACCGATCCAGAGGCGAAGCGGCGGATCATCGGCGCCGAGTTCATCCGTAGCTTCGAGGAGGCCGCCCGCGAGCATGCCGGCGATGCGCAGTTTCTTGTCCAGGGGACGCTCTACCCAGACGTGATTGAGTCCGGTCACGGGTCAGCTGCGGTGATCAAGAGTCACCACAACGTCGGCGGGCTGCCGCCCGACCTGAAGTTCGAGCTTGTTGAGCCGCTCCGATGGCTCTTTAAGGACGAGGTTCGCCGGATTGGCGAGGAGCTTGGGCTGCCAGAGGAGATCGTCTGGCGCCAACCATTCCCTGGGCCTGGGCTGGGTGTGCGGATCATCGGCGAGGTGACGGGGGAGCGGCTTGAGTTGCTCCGTGCCGCTGACCAGATCGTGCTGGCCGAGCTTCGTCGCGCGGGGCTGGAGCGCGAGATCTGGCAAGCGTTCGCCGTGCTCCCCACCATCCGGAGCGTTGGCGTTCAAGGCGATGAGCGCACCTATGGGCACCCCATCATCATTCGCGCGGTGAGGAGCGAGGACGCGATGACCGCTGACTTCGCCCGCATCGACTGGGATGTCCTGGAGCGCATCGCCAGCCGGGTGATCAACGAGGTGCCCGGCATCAACCGGGTCGCCTACGACATCACCTCCAAACCGCCCGGCACGATCGAGTGGGAGTGAGCCTATACGGCGCCCTTACTCGGTAGCTTGGGCGGCTGTTTGCGCGACCTCCGGCCCCTCAGGCTCTGCTGCGTCGGTGTCCTGGGTGTGCTCGCTGTGCTCCCTGGCGACTTGGCCAGTCAGGCGGCGGCCACGCTCGGCGAGCTTGGTGAAGGCATCAGGGAGCTGCTCGCGCGTGGAGCGGATCCAGTCGGGAAGCTGCTCGGGCAGCTTACGGACGAACGCGACAGCGATGTCTCCGGCGCCAAGGGCGGCGTAGCAGGCTTGGGTGAGCACGGCCTGTGGGCCTTGAGGCTCTTTGGCCATGTGAGGCTCCTTCATAAGTGCTTCTCAGAGTCATGCTGATGATAAACAGTTGCAAGCAACCACGCAACCGCAGGGGTTCTTAACTCAACCCATCACTGTTCCAGAGACCGCGCCGAACCCGATGCGCGGGCGGCCATCACCACCACACCAGCCGCGCACGGTCACCGTGTCGCCGTCCGCAAGGAACGCGCGGGTCTCACCATTGGTGAGGAGGAGGGGCCGCTCACCGTTCCACGTCCGCTCGACGAGGCTGCCAGCCGAGGAGGGGCCGGGGCCTGACACCGTCCCAGAGGCATACAGGTCACCAGCGCGGATGGTCGCGCCATTGCTGGTCACATGCGCGAGCTGCTGCGCGGGGGTCCAGTAGAGGTAGCGGAGATTCGTGCGGCTCAACGCGAGCGGCTCTGCCCCCCCGTTGGCGCGCAGTGCGCGCGTGGAGAGCGTGACGTCGAGATGGAGATCGATCGCGCGGTTCCCGGAGACCGCAAGGTAGTCGAGCACCGGCGGGTCCTGGGGTGGGCCGGGACAGCGGTAGGGCACGAGCGCGTCGAGCGGCACGACCCATGGCGACACCGAGGTCGCGAACGACTTACCGAGAAATGGGCCAAGCGGCTGATACTCCCATGCCTGGATGTCACGGGCGCTCCAGTCGTTCACGAGGACGAGGCCGAAGATGTGCGTTTCAGCATGCTTCGCTGGGATAGGCGTACCGAGCGGTGGGCCGTTGCCCGTGATGAACCCCACCTCGACCTCGAAATCGAGCTTACGGGTGGGGCCAAACGCTGGGCGAGTCCCGCCTGGGGGTGGTGGCCCCAGTTGCCCCTGTGGCCGGGCGATCGGCGTGCCGCTCGGCACGACCGTCCCGGACCGGCCGTGATAGCCGGCCGGAAGGTGCCGCCAATTGGGTGGCAGCGGGTCAGCGCCTGGCCTGAAGATCCGCCCGAGGTTCGTCGCGTGCTCGAGAGACGAGTAGAAGTCGACGTAGTCGGCGACCGCGAACGGGAGCAGGAGTGTGGCGTCAGCCTGGGGGATGAGCGCCTGCTCGGCAAGCCCTGGCCGGTTGCGCAGCTCGCGGTTTGGCTCAGTAAGCAGCTCGATCAGCCGGGCGCGGAGCGCCCCCCAGGCCGGCCGGCCACGCTCGAGGAGCGGGTTGAGCATGGGGGCGGCGCACACGGCGCGCGCGCCCACGAGCGCGCTGTCGAGCAGCCCCTCGGACGCGAGCGCCTTCAGGTCGAGGACGTGGTCGCCGATCGCGACGCCCAGCCGGGGGGTCTCGCCTCGGCGTGTGAATACCCCGTAGGGCAGGTTGACCAGCGGGAAGTCGCTGGCCGGCGGAACTGGCACCCAGGTCTGGGCATGCAGGGCAGGCGCAGGCCGTTCCTCCCCACTGTGCTCCGTCGCGTCCTCCTCAGGGCGCCGTCGTCTATCCACAGTCCACACCAGGTCCTACCCGAACAGGCTCTCCAGCCCTATGATCACGCCGTGGATGCCAAGAAGACCACCGTTGTCTTGGTTCTCGTGTCCGTGCTGTTCTTCATGCTCAGCGCTCCGGCTGACGCTGCGCAGCTCGTCAGGCGGACCGCGGAGTTTGCTTGGAATCTGATGAATGGAGTTGGGCAATCGATGCAGACCTTTATGACGAGCCTCACTCAGTGAGCGCGAGCGCCACGATCACCAAGTGCCTCACCGATGACGAGCGCATTGTGCTTGAGGCGCGCCGCCATATCTCGGTCTTGATCGTCCCTGCGATACCAGCGGTGATTGCGCTTCTCGCCGCGTTTCTCGGGAGCGCCTTGGGTGGTCCGGGTACGCTGAGCACGATCCTTTGGTGGCTCTTTGTCGCGTGCCTCCTGTGGGCTGCTTGGAAATGGGCCGAGTGGTCAGTCGACTGGGTCATCATCACGGACAAGCGAATCTTCGCCGTGGACGGGCTCATCGTCCGCAAGATCGCGATGATGCCGCTCGCGGAGGTCACCGATGTCGGGTACACGAGGTCGGTTCTCGGGCGGCTGCTTGGCTATGGGGCAGTCCGCCTGGAGTCCTCCGGGCAGGTGCAGGACCTCGAGCACCTCACGCACTTGCCCAATCCAGACGAGTTCTACCGAACGCTCACCAAGCTCGTGCTCCGTTGATCACAAGGCCGGGTGTCCCTACTTTGCCAATGCGTCGTCCTCGTCGTCCTTGTGACACGGATTGCGGAGTTGCTTGGAATCTGGCTAACGGAGCGGCACAATCGAGGGAGACGTCCATGATGACTTTAAGCCTATGACGACGATCCGTCACTCCCTCCCCAAACCAGGGGATTGGCGCTCACCCGATCGCTACCTTGCCGAAGACGAGCATGTCGTGCTCCCGACGCATCACCACCCTGGGCGACTTATCCGGCCGGCGGCGCTGGCGGCGATCGTGGTGCTCGTCGCCTTTATCGGTGGGCTCTTGTTCGGCTCTACGGTCAGCGCCTTTTTATGGCTGCTAACTGTGCCGTTCGTGGTCTGGCTCGTATGGAGGTTGGTCGAGTGGCGGTTCGAGTGCATCTTCCTCACAAACCGGCGGATCATCTACGTGACCGGCATCTTCATCAGGAAGGTCGCGATGATGCCGTTCAGTAAGGTGACGGACCTCGGGTACACGAGGTCCGTGCTTGGGCGGTTGCTTGGTTACGGGGCGGTTCGCCTGGAGACCGCCGGGCAGGTCCAGGATCTTGAGCACATCAATCACATTCCAGACCCGGACGCGTTCTACCGCACCCTTAGCAAGCTTGTGCTGAAGTGAGTCCAGATCCTGGGTAGCTAAGTGCACCCGCCCGTAAATACGGTGGCATTCGGCTGCGCCTGCATCCCCGCTCGCGGCGTTGCTCCTCGCACGCGTAGCCTCCGGCTACGCGCACTCGTCGCGCACAAGCGATGCGTGGCGCAGTCGCACCCTCGGTGCGTGACCGTATTGACGGTTGGGAGCACTAAGGGAGCGTTAGCCGTACACTCTTGACCACGTCAACCGCCCCTAGCGGACAAGCACCCCATGGATCTCCTCGCCGGGCTCAACGATCAGCAGAGCGCCGCCGTCATCCACGACGGTGGGCCTCTGCTCGTTGTGGCTGGAGCAGGCTCGGGCAAGACGCGGGTCCTCACGCACCGGATCGCGCACCTCATCCACGAGCGCGGCGTGTCCCCGTACGAGATCCTCGCGATCACGTTCACGAACAAGGCCGCCGACGAGATGCGCGAGCGCGTCGGGAGGCTCGTGGGGGACCGGTTTGTGGGGCTGTCCCGCGAGGAGGACGGCACCGCGCGGGTCCGCCGCTGGGGCGGGATGTGGGTGGCCACCTTTCACTCGGCCTGCTCCCGGCTGCTCCGCCAGGAGGCGCACCGCCTCGGCTACGACAACCGGTTCACGATCTACGACAGCTCAGACTCAACGCGCTTGGTCGGAATCTGCATCAACGACCTTGGCATTGACCCGAAGAAGATCACCCCGCGCGGCGCCGCGGCGGCGATCTCCCGGGCAAAGAATGAGCTCATCGACTTTGACGCCTTCGCGCTCCGCGCCCGCAAGGATGGGACTTGGTACGACCGCCAGGTCGCCGAGATCTACCGCGCGTATCAAGGCCGGCTCCACCGCGCGAGCGCGTTCGATTTCGATGACTTGCTTGTCAAGACCGTCGAGCTGTTCGAGCTGTTCGGCGACGCGCTCGACCACTGGCGCCAACGCTTCAGGTATGTCTTAGTCGACGAGTGGCAGGACACCAACCACGCGCAGTACGAGCTGGTCCGGCTGCTGTGCTGGGAGCATCGCAACCTGTCCGTCGTGGGGGATAGCGACCAGTCGATCTACGGGTTTCGCGGTGCCGACATCCGCAACATCCTCGACTTCGAGCTGGACTTTCCGGACGCTACGCGGGTCACGCTAGATCGCAACTACCGGTCAACGCAGACGATCCTCGACGCCGCGAACGCCGTCATCGCGCATAACCTCCAGAGGATCCCCAAGCATTTGTGGACGGACGTCGGCGCTGGCGCCCCGATCGTCAGCTACACCGGTGAGAACGAGCACGACGAGGCCGCATTCGTCGCTGAGGAGACCGCACGCCTCGCCGAGCAGGGTGAGTTCTCCCCTGGCGACTGTGCGGTCTTCTACCGGACGAACGCGCAATCGCGGCTCCTCGAGGAGGTGCTGGTCCGGCTTGGCATGCCCTACCAGGTGGTCGGCGGGACGCGGTTCTACGATCGCGCTGAGATCAAAGACCTGCTTGCCTACCTTCGGGTGATCGTCAACCCCGCCGACGATGTCTCCGCGAGGCGCATCCTCAATGTGCCGAGGCGGGGGATCGGCGCGCGGACCGAGGCTGCGCTTGACCTGTTCGCCGGCCAGGAGCGGATCCCATTTCTGGAGGCGTGCCGCCGGGTAGAGGAGACCCAGCTCGCCGCCCGCGCTGTGGGCGCGGTCTCGGGCTTCGTCCAGCTGATCGACGATCTCCGCGCCGCCGTCGATACCGGGGAGCTCTCGCTTCGTGAGATCGTCGAGCTTGTGTGGACGCGGACCCGTTACCTTGCCGAGCTTGAGGCCGAGCGCACCGTCGAGGCGCTTGGACGCGTCGAGAACGTCCGCGAGCTCGCCACCGTCGCCGACGAGTTCGCCGCACGCCAGCCAGACGCAACGCTGCCCGAGCTCCTCGAGTCGATCGCCTTGGTCAGCGAGCAGGACCAGTTGGGAGAGGGAGCGCCACGGCTTGTGCTCATGACGATGCACAACGCGAAGGGCCTCGAGTTTCCTGTGGTGTTCATGGTCGGCATGGAGGACTCGGTATTCCCGCACCATCTGACGCTCGGTGACCCCGGCGCGCTCGAGGAGGAGCGCCGGCTCTGTTATGTCGCGATGACCCGGGCACAGCAGCGGCTCTACCTAACCAGGGCGTGGCACCGGACGCTATTCGGCGCCACCAACGCCAATCCGCCATCGCGCTTCCTGCGTGAGGTGCCCGCCGAGCTGGTCCAAGATCGGTCGGGTGATTCGGGCGGGCCGAGCCGGCGCGGGCTCGCCAAGGCCGGGGCGCGCTCGCAGTACCAGCGGGACGATGACACGGATGACGGCGACCTGCTTGTCGGCGACTGGATCCTTCACCCACGGTTCGGTACTGGCCAGATCCTTGAGCTGTCCGGCCAGCCGGGCAGCGAGGAGGCAGTGATCCGCTTCGACGAGTCTGGCACGAAGCGGCTCGCGCTCGCCTACGCGCCGCTGGTGAAAATGTGGTGATTGACCGCCTCGTCCTCCGCGCGGGTGAGCCCTCAGACACTGAGCAGATCTGCGCCCTGCTTGGCGCGGTGTTCCCCGACAACCCGAAGGCTCGGCCGGAGATGTACCGCTGGCAGTACTGGGAGAACCCCTTCGGCGCGCCAAGCGTGTGGGTGTGGGAGGACGCGGGCGAGCTGGTTGCTCATGGCGGCTTGTTTCCTGTGCCCGGCCTGCTCGACGGCCGCCGGGTTCTCCTCGGCCACGCCGCGGATGCCGCCACCGCGGCGAGCCACCGCGGCCAAGGCCTCTACCAGCGGCTGAACCGTCTGCGCTATGACACCGCCGCCGATCGGGCGATGGCGGTCACGATGTCGCTGCCCAACCCCGACGCATGGCCGGGCTCAGCTCGGGCGGGGCTTACTCAGGTCGGGCGAGTACGAGCCTGGGTGCGCCCCCTCGATGACGCCTGGTTGGCCAGGCGGCTGCGGATCCCCGCCCTCGCCGCGACCGCGCTGCGGCGGGCCATGTTCCCCCCGTGGCCTCGCGAGCCGGGCGGCGAGCCTGTGGGGGAGCTGCCCGACGGCATCGACGAGCTGTGGGAGCGCACCCGTCACTGGTCGCCGTGTGGCATCAGCCGGGACGAGGCCTGGTGGCGCTGGCGCTACGCAGCACACCCGGACAAGCCATATACCTACGCAGCGCTTCGTCGCTCCGGGCGGCTGGCCGCCGTGGTAGCCACGCGGGTGGTTGGGGGCCTGCTCTACGTGATGGATCTGCTGGCCGACGACGAGCAGGCCGCGGCGGGAGTGTTGCGGGCGGCGGTGGGCGGGGCGGAAGATGCGACCGGCGTTGTGGCTATCGCGCTGCCGGGCACGCGGCTCGCGCGCCTCGCCGCCGCCGCTGGGCTCCGCCGCTTGCCGCGCCAGCTAGAGCCCCGCCCGATGCTCCTCGGCGTCGTCGCCGGCACCGAGCACAATGGCGACCTGGCCCTCAGGCCGTGGACGGTCTCTTGGGGCGACCACGACCACGTGTAGCCCGGCTTGCGGACGGCGCACATTTCTGCCCGCGATGCTTGTGAACGGTTGGACTCCACTACCGTGAGCACAACGTTATGACTCGCCGTGGATGACTGCCATATCAGCGCCACGCGAGCCATAAAATCATAGAAAGCGCTTCCATAGTGACGAAAGTTCTTCTGCTGCACGGTTGGGATTGGGAGAAGTACCCACTATTCAAGCCCGAGCATCAGTGGCAAAATCGGAAAGAGCTGGTAATGGAATTGCAGAAACACTACGATGCCAATTATCCGAGCTTGCCGGGTTTTGGCCCTGATGAGGCCCATCGCACGGGCTCTTGGACTCTGGATGACTATGCTGATTGGCTTCAAGGGGAGATCATCGAACAGCGTTGCGATGCGGTTATTGGCTACTCCTTTGGATGTGCCGTAGCGACTCACGGGCAGTTTCTTCATCGAAGCATATCGCTGCCGCTCATACTCTTGTCTCCCGCCGTCGCCAGGGCCTACGGTAAGTCCCCGAACAAAGCCTTGATCTTGGGTGCTCGCATATTGAAGCACCTCGAGATGGAGCGAGTGGTTCGTTTTCTGCGTAAGCACTACCTAACTCATGTGGTCAAGAATCCTCACGTGATGTACGGCACGCCATTTTTGCAGTCAACGTATTCTAATATTATTTCTATAGACCTGTCTAGCGAACTCGCTCAACTCATCGACGCCGGTTACGCGGTCAAGTGTATATTTGGCAGTGAGGACACTGCTACGCCGCCAGAAACGTTGTTTTTGCGGACGCCCGCAGCGCGGCCTTTGTCATTCATAATCCCAAATGGCACTCACAACATTGGCAGTACTCATCCAAGGGAAGTGGTTGAGCACATCATCGATTTCTTGAAATCACTGAAGGTGTAATGCTTGAAGATAACAACCACAGATATTCTCTCTGTAGAGCCTTTGGCTGACATTCGCTGCCCGGAGCAAGGGTTGACTACGTAAACGTTATTGATTTTTCGTCCCATCCTGACATTGCCTCGCGCTCGAAGGTGCTGTGGTGCGTTACAAATCTGTAACACAGGAGGATTTCTCCTGGTATGGGGCTGCATTCGATAGGTCTGCGAAGGCAAACAAGGTAATCTTAAAGTACCGTGATTGGGTAGTGCTCACTGATAGCACTCAGGTCGCGGGAACGAGTAGGAGGCCGTTGTATACTCGTTCCAGACGTAGTGAGATTCTTGGAGGGGCTTCATCTGGCCGCGTGGGTTCGACATCGAACCATTCGTGAGATCGCGGTTGCAGTATGTCCAGATCGGAGCCGCATTATCGGCAAAGGAATCTTTAGTCGGAAGAATAACCGAGGCTGACATCGTGGTAATAAATAAGTTCGTGCCGAAAGAGAATCGTTTGAGAAGGGTTCAGTGCAAGCGCCATAAAATCTTTTTCGATGGCGAAGTGACAACCCCGGTCAGACTGAAGGCCTTGGGTGACACAACCTACTCGCCGCAGGCCTTAGCGGTGCACGCAGTTAGGGGTGACGAATATTATGACCTAGACATGGCGCTTCAGGCGGATTGCCTACGGTCGGCGTTGCAGCAGTTCGACTCGATCTATATATCACGGACCGTAGAAGAGCGATTTCGCTCTTTCGTTCAACGTTGCGCGTCTGAAACCACGTCGGGGAATTTTTATGACGGCCAGATCCCAGACTTGCCGCACGTGACGCTGTTCGTCCACTGGGGGGCGTACTGGCGAACGCACAACGACGAAGCGCTTGTCGTTGAACTGTTCTAATTATTCTTCACGCCGCGAAAGTCATACTGTGTTTTCAGGTGTGGCACTGAGCTTCATGCCCGACTGGAGCTCTCAAAGCCTTCGCCTCTGGCGACCCGCTCGATGTCGACGCCCATTGCCCGCAACCGGGGGACGACGTTGCCGTAGCCGCGCTCGACGAAGTCGGCGCCATGGAGTTCGGTGCAACCTTTGGCAACGACGGCGGCAATGATGTAGGCCAGGCCGGCGCGGAGGTCGGGGACGGTGATCGTGCCGACAGCGCGCAGGTCTGACGGACCCTGGATGATCGCGCTGTGTGGCCATGCGGAGGAGTTGAAGCGGCATGGCCCGCCGCCGAGGCAGGTGTCATACACCTGGGTCATCGCCCCCAGCTGGTCGAGCACCGACAGGTATCCCAGCCGGTTCTCGTAGACCGTCTCATGCAGGACGGACACGCCGTCGGCTTGGGTGAGAACCACCGCGAACGGCTGCTGCCAGTCGGTCGAGAAGCCGGGGAACACGTCAGTCTCAAGGACGCAGGGGCTGAGGCGCTCGCGGCGGAAGAACCGCATCACCTGGGGGCCCTCCAGCTCGAAGCCGCCGCCGACCTTGGCGAAGTAGGAGAGGAAGTTGCCGAGGCTATCCGGGCGGGCGCCCTCGACAATGATCTCGCCGTCCGAGGCCGCGGCTAAGCAGGCCCAGGAGGCGGCCTCGATGCGGTCACCAAGCACCTCCATCTGTGTCCCGCGGAGGTGCTCGACGCCCTCGATCACGATCTCGCGCCCGGGGCGGGTGAAGATAATCGCGCCCATGCCGCGGAGCATGGTGATGAGCTCCATGATCTCCGGCTCGGACGCGGCATTGCGGATCACGCTCCGGCCGCGGGCGAGTGACCCTAGGTAGAGGCAGGTCTCCGTCGCGCCAACGCTTGGGTAGGGGAGACGGATGTCCGTGCCGCGGAGCGCCCCACTGCGCTGGGCGACGTAGCCGGCCTCAGAGCACTCGACCCGCGCGCCGAACGCCTTGAGCGCCCCGAGGTGGAAATCGACCCCCCGCTTGCCGATCATGCACCCGCCGACCAGCGGGACCGCGACCCGGTCGAAGCGGTGGAGCAGCGCGCCCAGCAGGAGGATCGGGATCCGGTTGCTGCCCGAGTGCGGCAGCGGCACGTCCCCGGCGGCGAGGCCCTGCGCATCGATACGCATTTGGGACTCACCGGTGTAGTCGACTAGGACGCCGACCGCGCGGAGCATCTGCGTGGTGATGTCGACGTCGCCGATCGGCGGCACGTTTGTGAGCGTTGTCGGGCTCTCGCCGAGCAGGGCCGCGACCATCGCCTTCGTCACGAAGTTCTTCGCCCCCAGCGCGGTGATACACCCCCGGACCGGCTCTCCACCCGTAATCTCGTAGACCAGCTCGCTCGCCACCGAAGGCTCCTTCCCTTGTGAACCCCGCAGACGCAATAGGACCCGGCCACGGCGGAACGGGACGGGACTTAAGTGCACCCGCCCGTAAATGCGGCGGCATTCGGCTGCGCCTGCATCCCCGCTCGCGGCGTTGCTCCTCGCACACGTAGCCTCCGGCTACGCGCACTCGTCGCGCTTTGCGAGCGAGGCGCAGTCGCACCCTCGGTGCGTGACCGTATTCACGGTTGGGAGCACTAAGGCGGGAGCGTACTGCCGGCCACTGAGGGCTCATGCCGCCTCCGGTCACCACGCGGTGGACCATCGGCCAGGGTGAGCGGCCTGGATGGAGCTCAGCAGGCGGGGGTTGCCACACCGGGACGCGCGGGGAGCGCGTCGCCAGCAGTGGGGTTGACATACACCGTTCCGTCAAACACTTGCACGGGGATCCGCCGCAGTGAGCGCTCGCCTCGGTGACTGTTGAGCAACCGCCCGTCCAGCCCCCAAACTGCTCCGGCGGCCGACTTGAGGTGGCCCGAGGCCGCGCAGTACGCGACGGGATCGGCGGGAGCGGCGAACGCCCGGAGACCGCCGTCCGCGCGGACGATCAACGCGCCGTGATCAAGTCCCTCAACGGGTAGGGCAGCGATCCGGTCGACGAGGCTGAGCGGTCCGGTAGCTCGCCAAGGAAGCGGGGGGGGCGACGACCAGGCCGACAGGAAGACGGCGCCAGCGATGGCAATGACGGCTGCGGCGGCGAGGGCGGCCAGCGGCCAACCCAGCCCCATCCGCTCGCGGAGTACGATCTTGCGCGCCCGCTTGGCGGCTCGTTGGGGCAAGTAGCCGCTCGGACCGTACTCGGGGTCTGCGCTGCGGTTTTGCTCCATGTTCCCCTGAAGCCGTTGTCCTGGTCTGGCTATGCTCGCACCGCGCCTGGCAGGCGGCCAGACAGAGAGCCTGTTCTGCCTTGACGAGGAGACGCACACGGTGGCCATTCGCGTGCTGATCGCGAAGCCCGGGCTGGACGGTCATGACCGAGGAGCGAAGATTGTCGCGCGCGCGCTGCGCGACGGGGGGATCGAGGTCGTCTATACCGGCCTGCACCAGACTCCCGAGCAGATCGTCGAGGCCGCGCTGCAGGAGGATGTGCAGGCCGTGGGGCTGTCGATCCACTCGGGCGCCCACATGACGCTATTCCCGAAAGTCGTGCGCCTCCTCGCTGAGCGTGGGGCGGACGATGTCGTAGTGTTCGGTGGCGGGATCATCCCCAAGGAGGACGTCCGCGCGCTCAGCACCCAGGGTGTGGCGGCGATCTTCACGCCTGGCACCCGCACGACCGACATCGTCGACTGGGTCAAGGCGAACGTGCGCTCCCGCGAGTAGGAGCGCGGCCGGTTAGGAACTTGATATGGACTTGATGGAGTACCAGGGCAAAGCGCTGTTCCGCCATCTTGGCATCCCGACCACTCCGGAGGGCGGGGTCACGGCCCGCGCTGACGAGGCGGAGCAGCTCGCGCGGGCGCTCGGCTGCCCCGTCGTCGTAAAGGCCCAGGTCTTGACGGGCGGGCGAGGCAAGGCCGGGGGAGTGAAGCTTGCCCAAGACCCCACCGCCGCCCGTGAGGCCGCCGAGCGGATCCTCGGCTTGGACATCTCTGGTCATGTGGTCCAGCAAGTGCTGGTTGAGCCCGCCAGCGACATCGTGGCCGAGTACTACCTGTCGGTCCTCCACGACCGCGTGAGCAAGGGCTACAAGGTGATCTGCTCGGTCTCTGGCGGCGTTGACATCGAGGAGGTCAACCGCCGTCACCCTGAGCAGGTTGTGAAGGTCGACGTTGATCCGACGAAGGGCCTGGGGCACCTGGCGGCAGGGCAGATCGTCAGCCAGGCCGGCTTCCCCACCTCGATCCGGGAGCAAGTCGCGGCCTTCCTCGCGAGGCTCTACGAGGGGTTCACCAGCTGCGATGCGATGTTGTTCGAGGTCAACCCACTGATCCTCGAGGCTGACGGCCATCTCATCGCGCTCGACGCCAAGGTGACGATCGACAACAACGCGCTGTTCCGCCACCCTGACCTCGCCGCATTGGACACCGCTGACGCTGCCGACCCGCTGGAGGCGAAGGCGAGGCAGCTGGGCTTGCAGTACGTCAAGCTTGACGGTGACGTGGGCGTGCTGGGCAACGGCGCCGGGCTCGTGATGTCGACCCTCGACGTGGTCTCCCAAGCGGGTGGCCGGCCGGCGAACTTCCTGGATGTGGGGGGAGGCGCGGACGCTGGCAGGATGGCGACCTCGCTGTCGCTCGTGCTGTCCGACAAGCAGGTCCGTGCGGTCTTGGTGAACATCTTTGGGGGCATCACGCGCTGTGACCTCATTGCCGAGGGGGTGTTAGACGCGCTGGAGCGCCTCGGTGAGGCTCCCCAGAAGCTTGTCGTCCGGCTTGACGGGACCAACGCTCAAGCGGGCCGCCGGATTTTGGATGAGGCTGGTCACCCGCGCATCGTGCCGGCCTCCAAGATGCTCGAGGCCGCAGAGCGGGCTGTCGCGCTGGCAGCAGGGGAAGGGGGATTGGCGTGAGCATCCTCATTGACGAGCACACCCGCGTCATCGTGCAAGGCATCGGCAAGCAGGGCACATTCCATGCCCTGCGTAACCAGCGGTACGGCACGACGCTCGTCGCTGGTATCCACCCGAGGAAAGGCGGGACCAGCTGGCCTCAGCTCGGCGTGCCGGTCTACGCGACTGTCGCTGAGGCGGTCGAGCGTGAAGGCGCGGACTGCTCGATGGTCATGGTCCCGGCGCCGTTCACAAAGGACGCGATCCTGGAGGCGTACGAGGCGGGCATCGCGACGATCGTGTGCATCACCGAAGGGATGCCGATCCACGACATGGCCTGGGTCTACCACACGCTCTACCCTCGCAAGCCCGACGGGACGTTCGTCAAGGACGGCCGCCCGACCCTCATCGGCCCGAACTGCCCCGGCGTGATCTCGCCCGGGAAGGCAAACGTCGGGATCATTCCCGGCGAGATTACGAAGCCGGGGAGCGTGGGGCTCGTCTCACGCTCAGGGACGCTGACGTACCAGATCATGCACGAGCTCCACCTGGCCGGGATTGGGATCTCGACCTGCGTCGGCATTGGCGGAGACCCGATCGTCGGCTCGGACTTCCTCGACATCATCCCCCGGATGGTCGCAGACCCCGAGACCGAGGCGATCGTGTTCGTTGGCGAGATCGGCGGCACCGAGGAGCAGCGGGTCGGCCAGTGGCTCAACGTGAACGCGCCGGACACGCCGGTCGTCGCCTACGTCGCTGGGTTCACCGCCCCAGTGGGCAAGCAGATGGGCCATGCTGGCGCCATCATCAAGCAGGGCGGCGAGGGCGGTGAGACCGCCATGGACAAGAAGACCGCGTTAGAGGCGCTCGGCATCGCCGTCGGGACGAACCCGACCCATACGGCCGAGCTTATGATCGACCGTCTTGGGCGCTGACCCGGGCGGTTACAGGACGTAACGCCAAATCGCGAGGTAGTGCGCGGTGCTGGCGCCGACGACGAGGAGATGGAAAACCTCGTGGAAGCCGAACCAGGCCGGGAAAGGATCTGGGCGGCGGGTGGCGAAGACGACCCCCCCAAGGGTGTAGAGCACTCCGCCCAGCACGATCAGCCCTGATCCCTCCCACGGCAGCGCGCTGATGATTTTGGTGAACGGGACGACGGAGAGCCAGCCCACCGCGATGTAGCCCAGAGTGCCCAGCCAGCGGGGGGCGCACAGCGGCGAGGCTGCGATCACCGCGCCTGTGATCGCGACGGCCCAGGCGCCGATGAGGCTCCACAAGCGCCAATGACCCTCTAGCGTGTGAAACCCGATCGGTGTAAATGTCCCCGCGATGAACAGCTGGATCATCGCACCGTCACAACGGGAGAGGATCGTCCGAGCCCGGGCGCCCCAGCGGGGAAGGTGGCGGAGCGCGCTGGTGGTATAGAGCCCGACCAGGCAGGCGCCGAAGACTGCCACCGAGGCTCGGGAGAGCGGGCCGTGGTGCACTGACCCCCACAGCACCCACCAGCCGACCAGGGCAAGCGGCGCCATAGCCCCATGGAGCCAGCCACGTAGCACTGGGACACCATCCGGGCGCGCGAGCCAAGTCTGGCGGGTTAGCGACACGGACTTCGAGGACACGGCTCACCCCCAGAACTCGACGGCGCTCCTCCTTAGTTTGGCTGTCAGAAGACTCTGCGCGCAACCATTGCCGCGCACGCCGAGTGTGGGCATGATCCGGGCAATGCAGCCCTGTTGGGATCCCCGCCCGCGCCCGGAGCGAAGCCCCTCGCTCGCAGCGACCCCTGCGCGGACATGCGCACTGAAGCGGATCGCGGTGCTGGTATCGGGGTCAGGCACGAACCTCCAGGCGCTGCTGGACGCAGACAACCTAGGTGGGCAGGTCGTGCTGGTCGGCGCCGACCGGCCGGACGCGTACGGGCTGGTCCGCGCGGAGCGGGCGGGCATCGATACCCTCGTCGTGCCGTTCAGTGAGTACGGCGTTCGGGATGAGTGGGACGCCACGCTGTTCCAGCGAGTAGCCGAGTATGCGCCGGACCTCGTCGTGCTCGCGGGGTTCATGCGGATCCTTCACGCCCGCTGGGTCGAGCGCTGGCCGATGCTCAACACCCACCCTGCGCTGTTACCGGCGTTCCCTGGCCCCCACGCGGTCCGCGACGCGCTTGCCTGCGGGGTCAAGGTCACCGGCGCGACCGTGCATTTTGTGATCGAGGAGGTCGACGCCGGCCCGATCGTGTTGCAGGAGCCGGTGCGGGTCGAGTCCGGCGACAGCGAAGCCACTTTGCACGAGCGCATCAAAGCCGTCGAGCACCGCCTTCTCCCCGAGGCCGTCTCGCTGTTCTGCCATGACCGGCTGGAGGTGTCAGGACGCATGGTAAGGGTTCGGACATGACCCCAGAGCTCACGACGATCAAGCGGGCGCTGCTCAGCGTTTGGGACAAAACCGGATTGGGCGAGCTGGCGCACGGTCTCCACGATGTTGGAGTCGAGCTGATCTCAACGGGCGCGACCGCGCGCGCAATCCGCGAGGCGGGGGTGCCGGTCCTCGAGGTCAGCGAGGTGAGTGGTTTTCCTGAGATCTTGGATGGCAGAGTCAAGACCCTCCACCCTGCCATCCACGCGGGCCTGCTGGCGGATCGGTCGAAGCAAGAGCACCAGGCCGCGCTCGCCGAGCACGGGATCACCACCATCGACCTGCTCGTCTCAAACCTCTACCCGTTCCGCGAGACCGTCGCCAAGGTGGGTGGCGCTGACCCTGCCCAAGCCGTCGAGATGATCGACATCGGCGGGCCCGCGATGACACGCGCCGCAGCGAAGAACTACGCCTACGTCGCCGTCCTCGTCGACCCCGCCGATTACGGTGCTCTGTTGATGGAGGTGCGCCTTCACGGTGGAGTCACCTCGGCGACCCGCGCGCGGCTTGCCGCGAAAGCGTTCGCGCGCACCGCCGCCTACGACGCGGACATTGCCACGTGGATGGCGCGGGAGGAACCCTTCCCCGCGCGCTACGGACCGGTGTACGCGAAGGCCTACGACCTCCGTTATGGCGAGAACCCCCATCAGGCCGCTGCTTACTACGTCGAGCGCGGCGCTGGCTGGGGGCTCGGGTCAGCTCGGCGGCTCGGCGGCAAGGAGCTGTCCCATAACAACCTGCTCGACGCCGATGCGGCCTGGGCAGCGGTGAGTGACTTTGACGAGCCGTGCGTGGTGATCGTCAAACACCTGAACCCTGCGGGGCTCGCGGTCGCATCGTGTCTCGCCGACGCCTACCCGCGCGCGCTCGCCGGTGACCCGCTCAGCGCGTTCGGTGGGATCGTCGCGGTGAACCGGCCGCTCGACGAGGCGACCGCGCGGCAGATTGTCGAGGTGTTCACCGAGGTCGTCCTCGCGCCCTCGTTCTCCGATGCCGCCCTGGAGATGCTGCGGGCGAAGCGCAACCTCCGCTTGCTTGAGATCACGCGGCCCGACCGGCCAGGGCGGTCGCTTGCAAGCCGCACCATCAGTGGCGGCCTGCTCGTCCAAGAGGTTGATGTCGCCCCGGAAGACCCCTCAGTCTGGACTGTCCCCACCGAAACAAAGCCCAAGGACTCAACGCTCGCCGAGCTTGCGTTCGCCTGGACCGTGTGCAAGCACGTCAAATCGAACGCGATCGTGCTCACACGGGACCTCGCGGTCGTCGGCATGGGCGCGGGTCAACCCTCACGCGTGGATAGCGTACGGATCGCAATCGAGAAGTCACGAGGCCGTGCTGAGGGCGCGGTGCTCGCCAGCGACGCCTTCTTCCCCTTTCGTGATGGTCCTGACCTCGCGCTCGACGCGGGTGTGGCCGCGATCATCCAGCCCGGCGGGAGCGTCCGCGATGCCGAGACCATCGCCGCCTGCGACGAGCGCGGCATCCCGATGATCTTTACTGGCCGCCGCCACTTCCGCCACTAGCGCTCAAGCGGGATGGTCTGTACCCTTTGCTCAATCTTGTCATGGTTAGGGCGATTAGGGGGTTCCGTTGGCTGGGCGCTCGCGGGACCTTGAGCTGTCGGTGCACGGGGGCATCGGCGGCATCGCCGCCCAGCTGGAGGACATGCAGGCGACGGCGAAGCTGATCGACGATATCAGCCTGGAGTTGCTCGACGTGGCGGCCTCCTGCCACCGGTTCCTCGCCTCACCAGACGTGGTCGCCTCAGCTGCGCTCGACCCAGTGGGCGCGGCGCGGTTCGAGGTCGAGTTGCTCGCGGCGCTTGACGGGCCGCAGGGGCTGACCGCAACGGCGGGGGCGGTCGGGATGCGTGCGGTGACGCTGAGAGCAGCGGCGGTGGCCTACCGCGCAGCCGATGAGATGGCGGCCGACCTGGTCCAGGCGCGGCGGTTCTTCCAGGGCGCGGGAGCTGCCGCGGCGCTGCCTGGGCTGCTCACGGCCGGTGCCAGCTTCCTGGTGGGGGAAAACGCAGTCGGTCGTGATCCGGCGGACGACCTGCAACACGTACTCACCGAGCATCCGGGGATCGTCGATGAGGTCATCGGGGCCGCCCCCGGGTTTATAAGCGCCCTGTCCAGCGTCTTCGGGCACCCCGTGGACAGCGTGTTCCGCTTTGTCACCGGCAAAACCCTCTTCCCAACGACGATCGCCCAGAGCGCCGGTCTCCTCGGCCTCCTCTACCCAGACGGCCGCCCAGTCGTAAGGGATCTGGGCTTGGATACGTTCGACAACTCTATGAGGAATCCACCGCGCGGATTCAACGATCTCATATCTGGTCTCAGCTACCGAAACAATCAGACCCAGGGACAGATCGATGTCCGTGTCATCGAGCAGACGATGCCCGACGGCTCGGTGCAGCGCAGCTATATCGTCGACATCCCTGGCACTAAAGACTGGCAGCTCAACCCGGTTGGTGAACGCATATTCCTCAATGATCTCGGTACCAACCTTCACGTCCTGGCAGGCGATGTCACCACCTATGCGCGTGGAGTCGCAGAAGCACTGCGGCGCGCTGGCGCTAGGCCGGGCGATGCGGTCATGCTGGTGGGGCATAGCCAGGGTGGCATGGTTGCGGTGCGTTCGGCGAACGACTTTGTAACCAGTGGCATGTTCAATGTCACCCATGTGGTGACCGCAGGTTCGCCTGTGACAGGTATGTCTGTGCCCCGCTCAGTCCAGATGTTGTCACTGGAGAATGAGCACGATATCATTCCGCACCTTGACGGACGGAACAACCCGGACACCCCAAACCGAATTACCGTGTATTTTGACCGTCAACTTGGCACCATCGGACGCAATCACGGCATCGACTCCGCGTATCAGATTTCAGCTCAGGAGCTGGACCGCAGCATCGACCCCTCAGTACAAGCCTACCGGGACAGTGCTACTGCATTTTTCCATGGAGAACGTGTGCACAGCTACGCCTATCAGGTCACCCGAGTTTATCGTGATCGCGTTGGCAGTCAGACAGATCCGATATAGTTTCGGATCAGACAGTTGAAGCCACTGTAACAAGATAAGGATCATGATGAGTCTGCGCAAATGGGGTTCGGTAATCATGGTCGCTGCGGCATTGATCATGGCCCTTGCTGGTTGCTCGCTGTCTATCGGATCTCAGCGTAAAGCTGAACAGAAAGTACGCAATAAAGCTGAGGCAGCCACGATCCAGGCCGCACTCGCCCGGGTCCCTGATGTCATGAGGGTTCAGGTCGCCTATTCCAACTACATCACTAACCCCGGATCAGCACACGTCAACATCGCGGTCGAGCGTGACGCTGACTTAGAGCATGTCGCCGATATCGCCGTTGAGAAGATCTGGCGCAGCAAGCTCAATCCGCTTGACTCGATCAGAGTAGGTGTCGTGAACGATAGCCTGGATGGTGCCCCGGGTATCGTGCGTGGTTACAACATTTTTGATGATGGACCTGAGCTTGAGGCGAAATATGGGCCACGGCCCGTAGGGCTCCGTTGATCGGTCGTTAGCGGCGTTACTTTGCGGTGACTGATCGCGCTTTTGCGTGGGTTGGGGGAGCTTTGGCCCGTCCAGAGTCTAGCGTGGCGAGCAGGATTCCCGCAGACCGCAGCCACGTCGACGAGCTGGACTGTGATGGTCTCTCAGCGAGCAATACGGTACCGAGGAACACCGAGCCGACTGGCTGGAGCAGGACAGAGGTGAGGACGGCCGGCAGGCGCGGCAGTGATATTGAGATCAACGCCACGCGACGACCTGGCTGGAAATCGCGAGCAGCGGGAGCCACCCGTGCGCTGGCCACGACGGGACGAGATCGATGTCGCAAGCGCAACGCCGGTAAGCATGCGCCATTGAGTAGGCAAGGAGTACCCGTTCGGAGGAGAGGTGGCGGAACCGGAAGGCGCACGATGCCATCCCTAATGGGGAGCGGATCTTGATGAGATGTCCGTCGTTACCCGGGCAGCCGCTCGATGAGGGGGGGAAGCTCCTCGGGGACGAGCGGCCCCTCGAAGCGGTCGATGACGGTGCCGCCTGGGTTGATCGTAAAGAGCCATGGCTCGGACGGCAGGCGCCAGTCATCTACGGCCTGCACGACCTGCCTGGCCTCTTCGTCGCGGTAGATCTCGACATGGATCCAGTCGATGCTCCCCCAGTCGCGGGAGGCGCGCGCGGACTCGACGTGGTCGACGATTGGGCCGCACGTCGCAGACGAGCAGAAAGCGGGTGTCGCGAAGGTGAGGACCACGGATCGGTGTGCGGCGAGCGCTTGGTCGAGGCTTACCTCATGCATCCCACACGCTTGAGGTGTGCGGGTGCAGAGCTTGGCGACGCCGAGGGGGTCTGCCACGGTGGCAGTGCGTGTGCTGATCGCCTGCCCGCCTGGCGGCACGACCTTGGTTTTCTCAGGGGTGAGGGCCGGCACTGCGGCCTCGCCACCGGTCCTCTGGCCGGGGGCCGTGGTCACGATCCAGCCGAACCCGGGGGCGGGGACGTCGACCCGCGCGATGTAGGTCCCCCGGCCCGAAATACCCTCGTGGAAGCTGGGCTTGACAGGAGCGCTGACCTGGCCGTTCTCGGCGACGAACCGTACGGTGAGGTCGGCGTTGTTGATCGGCGTGTTGTCCTTGGTCACAAGCCCGAAGGCGACTCGTTGCGCCTTGCCGACCAAAATCTCGGACTGTCCCAAGAGGACGCTCATGGAGGGCTGTGCGCCGGGCGCTACCAGGGTAAGCCCGCTGGGGCGAGAGGATGGCGTCGCCTGCTGCCCCCCGGGGCGTGCGCAGCCGCTCAGCGCTGCGGCGCCGAGCGCCCCAGCAGTTGCGAGCAGCCTGCGCCGTGTGATGGTGTTCATGGTCACTCGCCTACGCTAGCCGCTTGTGCCAACGCGGCAGGACTGCACGTGATCCGCTGGGAGGTCACGGAGGGTGCCTCGCGGCTCCAGAAATGTAGCTGCCGGCCAGGTCGTCGAGGACACCATCCAGCCGACTCCCGCACTGAGCGAGCGGACCTTGGCTGTGAGCTGCTCGAAGTTCATTGCCGCGTGGGGGAGCCGAGCGTGGCCGCCGATTGTCCATAAGGTGTTACCCCATCGTCGACCGGGCACGGTAGGCTCCGCACCCCGTGAGCGGCGGCTGCCACCTCGGGGTGCGACAGGAGCGTGCAACGTGAAGATCACCGTCGTCGGAGCTGGTAAGTACGGGTCGACCACGGCGCAGCGGATCGCTGAGAAGGGATTCGCGGACGAGGTCGTCATGACCGACGTCATCGAGGGTCTGCCGCAGGGACTCGCCCTCGACATGAGCCAGTCCCGGCCGATCGAGCGCTTCGAGACTAAGGTGACCGGCTCGAACGACTACGGGCCGACTGCGGGGAGCGACATCGTCATCGTGACGGCGGGCAAGCCCCGCAAGCCGGGCATGAGCCGCATGGACCTCCTTACCGACAACGCGAAGATCGTTGGGGGAGTAGCGCGTGAGGTCGCCGCGACATCCCCCGACGCGGTGGTCATCGTCGTGTCGAACCCGCTTGATGAGATGACCGCCCTGTTCCAGCGGGTCTCCGGCTTTCCCACCGAGCGCGTCATGGGCCAGGCTGGGATGCTCGACACCGCGCGCTTGGCGGACAAGGTCGCGGAGCGCCTCGGCGTGTCCCCGCTGGACGTCGACGCGATCACGCTCGGCTCGCACGGCGACACGATGGTCCCGGTGCCCTCGCGCGTGAGGGTCCAGGGCAAACCGTTGACGGAGCTGCTGCCGGCCGGGGACATCGCCCAGCTCATCCAAGCGACCCGCGACGGTGGCGCCGAGATCGTCAGCCTGCTCAAGACAGGCTCCGCGTACTATGCGCCATCTGCGGCCGCTGCCAGAATGGCCGAGGCCATCGCCACCGACGAGGGGGCTATCATGCCGGTGTGCGCATGGGTGGCGGGCCAGTACGGGCTCAGCGGCGTGTACCTTGGGGTTCCCGCGCGCCTCGGCCGGCGGGGGGTCCAGGAGATCGTCGAGTTAGATCTCACCGACAGCGAACTTAAGGATCTGCGGGCGGCGGCAGAAGCCGTGCGCGGGAAGCAAGCCGACGTGGACTCGCTGGTGTGACACAGGAGCACAACTCGCAATGACTCGACAGCGCAAGGGTGGAGGCGGCCGGTCCGCGACCGGCAGCGGGCGGGGCTCGCTGCGCAACATGCCGCCGTTGGGCCCGGCCGGCCGGCGTGTCCGGCGCCGTCTCGCCGATCAGCCCGAGCTTGACCTCACCGAGGAGGAGTTGCGTGCTCTCGCCGATGAGGGCATCGATCCTGACGACGTCCGCCGCCTCGCGCGCCCCCGCCTGGACCCTGAGGCCAGCGATCATGACCGCGACACCGCCCGCGACGACCTCGAAGGCCTGGTTGGCGAGCAGGAGGACGATTACTAACGGGTTTGTGGCAGGGCACAGCTAGGCTGCAGGTGCCGCTGGGACTCTGCGCGACCAGGAGCCGGATCTATGACCGAGCATGTCACCCTCTCGAATCTCTACCGTGAGGACCGCTCATTCCCCCCACCCGATCAGTTCGCCGCTCAAGCTCTCGTACGGGACGAGTCGGTCTATCAGGAGGCGGAGCGGGATGTTGAGGGGTGGTGGGAACGCCACGCTGAGCGCCTGCGGTGGATGCGCCGATGGGACACGGTCCTGGAGTGGGATCCGCCGCATGCGAAGTGGTTCGTGGGCGGGCGGCTCAACGTCAGTGACAACTGCCTGGACCGGCACGTCGAGGCCGGGTACGGCGGCAAGATCGCTTACTACTGGGAGGGCGAGCCGGGCGATACCCGAGCCTTGACGTACGCCTGGCTTAAGGACGAGGTGTGCCGGTTCGCGAACGCCTTGAAGGGGCTTGGCGTCCGCAAGGGCGACCGGGTATGCATCTACCTGCCGATGATTCCCGAGCTGCCGATCGCCATGCTCGCCTGCGCGCGAATCGGGGCGATCCACTCGGTGGTGTTCGGCGGGTTCTCCAGCCAGTCGGTTGTCGACCGTGTCAACGACGCCGACGCGCACGTGCTCATCACTGCTAACGGCGGCTACCGGAAGGGCGGCGTCGTCCCGCTGAAGCAGAACGCCGACCGGGCGATGGAGGCTACCGACAAGATCTCGACCTGCGTTGTCGTGCGCCGCACGGGCGAGGCCGTGCCGTGGACCGACGGGCGGGACCACTGGTACCACGACCTGGTCGAGGGCCAGGCCACCGAGTGCCCGCCCGAGCCCATGGACGCCGAGGACGTCCTCTACATCCTCTACACCTCCGGCACGACGGCAAAGCCAAAGGGGATCGTCCACACCACAGGCGGCTACCTCACCGGCGTCACCGCGACGCACCGGCTGGTTTTCGACCACAAGCCCGACACCGATGTGTACTGGTGCGCCGCTGACATCGGTTGGGTGACCGGCCATAGCTACATCGTCTATGGGCCACTTGCGAACCGCGCGACGTCGATCATGTATGAGGGGGCTCCTGACCATCCCGCGCGCGATCGCTGGTGGGAGATCGCCGAGCGGTACAAGGCGACGATCCTCTACACCGCGCCGACGGCGATCCGCGCCTTTATGAAGTGGGGCGCCGACCTGCCAGCGAAGCATGACCTGTCGAGCCTGCGGCTGCTTGGCACGGTTGGCGAGCCGATCAACCCTGAGGCCTGGATGTGGTACTCCGAGCACATCGGCGGTGGCCGCTGCCCGGTTGTGGACACGTGGTGGCAGACGGAGACCGGGTCGATCATGATCAGCCCCCTGCCCGGCATCACCGCCGCGAAGCCAGGATCGGCGATGCGGGAGTTCCCGGGCGTCAAGGCCGTCGTGGTCGACGAGCAGGGCCAGGCCGTCCCGCCCGGGAGCGGTGGCTACCTGACGCTCCAGCGACCATGGCCGGCGATGCTCCGTACCCTGTGGGGCGACGACGAGCGCTACCAGGATACGTACTGGTCGCGCTTCCCGGGCCTTTACTTCGCTGGTGACGGCGCGAAGCTCGACGATGATGGGCACATCTGGCTGCTCGGCCGGGTCGATGATGTCATGAACGTCTCCGGCCACCGCATCTCCACGACCGAGGTCGAGAGCTCCCTGGTCGACCACCCAAAGGTCGCCGAGGCCGCAGTCGTCGGCCGCGCCGACCCGGACACCGGCCAAGCGATCGCCGCATTTGTCTCGCTGCGTGGCGACCATGTCGGGGACAACGCGCTCGCGGCCGAGCTGCGTGAGCACGTGGCCGACCGCATCGGCAAGCTCGCCCGTCCCAAGCAGATCCTCTTCACTCACGACCTGCCGAAGACACGCTCCGGCAAGATCATGCGCCGCCTCCTGCGGGACATTGCCGAGGGCCGCCAGCTCGGGGACGTGACGACTCTCGCCAACGCCGACATCGTCGACGAGATCAAGAAGAGCTCTGAGGCACAGGCCGAGCCGCAGCCGTAGCGAGAACGTGCGCATCCGGACAAGCGCGCGTTGCGCATTGTCTATAGCAGGTGGAGGTTTATCCACAGAAGGGTGGGCTTAAATCGCCCAAGTGCTGCGAAGCATTTGCCCGCAGCCGCAGCCTCACCCCACACCCAAGCCCGCTGTGGATCCCTTGCAGAGACGGGCGGCACCGGCAGATCGACATCCCTTCGTGCAAGCAAGAGAGAGTCGGGATTGAGGCCGACGGTGGGACGAATTGTCCTTCCTAAGTACTCCGTGGCAGAAATACGGTGACGTACCGAGAGCGGTCCTGCGCCGCGCTCGCAAGGCGCGCCGAGCGCGCATACCCGGAGGTCGTATGTAAGCGAGGCGCAACGCGGCGAGCGTGGATGCAGGGTCGCTCGAATGCCAGCGTATTTATGCCGCGGGGTACTAAGTGTGCACCACCGGCCATATCTGTCCGCATTTGCGCATTTCTGGGGGTTCAGGCGAGGCCTGCGGTGAGCCGGCCGCGGCGGGAGACCGCGTCGATGGTTGCCGCGAGAAGGAGCACGCTCCCCGTCACCATGAACTTCACGTTCGAGGAGACCGCGAGGAGATCCATGCCGTTGGCGATCGAGCCGATCACGAGCGCGCCGAGCAGGGCGGACCAGGCGGATCCGCGCCCGCCGAACAAGCTCGTGCCGCCGATCACCGCGGCGGCGACGACGTTGAGGAGGAGGTCGCTGCCCCCTGACGATTGGTTGACCGCAAGGAGCCGGGACGCGCCCAAGATCCCGCCAGCGGCAGCCATCGTCGAGGCGAGCACGAAGACCCGGACCCGGATCCGATCGACTGCGATGCCGGCCCGGCGGGCGGCCTCGGGGTTGCCGCCAACGGCCCGGGCGTGGCGGCCGAACCGCATCTTTGTCGTGATCAGGTCGAATAGGACGACGAGCCCTAGGAAGATCGTCACGCTCAAGGGCAGCCCGCGGTCAGCGTTGAACACCGCCATCACGGCGAGCACGACGACGCTCACGGCGACGAGCCGCGTGATGGGGAGGCCCACGCCAGGCAAGCTCAGCCCGGCAGCCGCCCGGCCCCGGCGCTCTTGGACGATCATCGCTCCCACTACCCCGATCACTGCGATCGCGGCGAGCCAGCCGACGGCTGGCGGGAGGAACGTCCCGGCTAGCCCGATGATCGTGCGGTCAGTGAGGTTGACCGTTCCCGTACGGCCGAGGACCGACAACTGGACCCCCAGCCAGCCGAGTAGCCCGGCGAGCGTCACGACCAATGAGGGGACGCGGAACCGGGTGACCCACAGCCCGTGGAAGAGCCCAATCCCCGCGCCTGCGGCAAGCGCCACGAGGATCGCAAATGGGCCGGGGATGCCGTGCCTGGCATGCAGCACCGCCATGATCGCCGCGCTCAGGCCACTGACCTGTGCAATCGAGAGGTCGATCTCGCGGATGAGCAGCACGACGACCACGCCGATCGCGATCGTGCCAGTGGCTGCGATCTGGAGCATGAGGTTCGTGAGATTGACCGGGGAGAGGAAGCGGTCGTTGGCGGCTTGGAAGACTCCCCAGATGAGGATGAGGCCGAGCAGGACCGGCAGGTTGAAAAGCTCACCTCGGAACAGCCGGCGGCCGTACTCCCGTAGCGTGCTGGTCAGTGTGGGCCGCTGGGTCATTACCCGCGGATTGAGGTCCTCTTGAAGGGTCATGGCTATCTCGTGTTCCCGCAAGGACCGGTCGGCGGTCGCTGCTGGGGTGATCGTTCGACCTCGATGCTCTGCGCACCGGTAATCGCCGTCACGACTGCTGCAGGGGTGGCTTGGTTGGTGCGGAACGTCCTGACGCGGCGGCCGAGCCTCAACACGACGATCCGGTCGGAGACTGCGAACACCTCGACCAGATTGTGGCTGATGACGACGATCCCGAGGCCTTGGTCCCGCAAACAGCGGATGAGGTCGAGCACTTGCCGCGTCTGCACGACGCCGAGGGCGGCGGTGGGCTCGTCAAGGACCACGAGCTTCGGGCCTCCCATCGTCGCCCGGGCGACCGCGACAGACTGCCGCTGGCCGCCTGACAGTGACGCCACCGGCATTCGCACATCCGGGATTGCCACTGACAGGCCCTGGAGGAGCGTGATCGCGTCGCGCTCCATCTTGGTCTCATGGAGCCACCCGCCACCCGCGACCTCCCTTCCCAGGTAGAGGTTCGCGACGACATCGAGGTTGTCGCACAGGGCGAGGTCTTGGTACACGGTCGCGATCCGCAGCGCCGCCGCGCTCTTCGGGCTGCCGATCTTGACCGGCCGGCCCTCAAAGCGGATCTCGCCCCGGTCGGCCGGCAGGATGCCGGCGATGATCTGAGCCAGCGTTGACTTCCCGGCGCCGTTGTCGCCGACCAGCGCGACGACCTCACCGGCATGGCATTCGAAGTCGACCCTGGTCAGGGCTTGCACGGCGCCGAACCGTTTGTCGACGCCACGCAGCTCCAACAGCGGAGCGCTGCTCATCCCAGTCCGGCCGACTCGCACGCCTTTGCGAAGTCGGCTGCGCAAATCTGGTCGACGGTCCAGAAGGCATCTTTGATGACGGTGTCTTCCACGTTTTCCTTCGTCACCGCGATTGGGGTGAGCAGGATTGAGGGGACGTCCCTCAGGTTGTTGTTGACCGCGCTGTTTACGAGGCCGGCGGGCGGCTGCTCGCCCCGCGCGACCGCGACCGCAAGCTCAGCGGCGGCCTCGGCCTGGCTCTTGATCGCCATGTAGACCGTCATGTACTGCTCGCCAGCGAGGATCCGTTGGATGGCGGTCAGCTCCGCGTCCTGCCCAGTCACTGGTGGCAGCGGGTCAACACCGGCTCCCTTCATCGCCGCGATCGCGCCACCGGCGGTGCCGTCGTTAGCCGCGTAGACACCAGCGATCTGGTCCCCCCCAAGGTTCGTCAGGGCTTGCTCCATTTGCTGCTGGGCTTTGTCTGGGCTCCAGTCGGGGGTATCGAACTCCTGGGCGATCCGCAGGCCGCTGCTGTCGAGTACGGAATGCGCGCCCCGCTTGAGCAACGCCGCGTTGTTATCCGTCGGCGCCCCATTGATCATCACGATCGTGCCGTCGGCCTCGCCGGTGGACCTCAACGCGTCGAGGAGCGCCTGACCCTGGAGCCTGCCGATCTGCTCGCTGTCGAAGGAGATGTAGTAGTCGATATCCGCGTCGAGGACCAGCCGGCTGTAGCTGATCACCGGAACCTTGGACTGCTTTGCCCGTGCGACGATCGACGCCGCCGACTTGAAGTCAACTGCGCCCAGGACAAGCGCGTTCGCGCCGTTCGTCAGCGCGGCCTCAGCTTGGGACTGCTGCTTCGTGGCGTCCTGGTCGGCGTTGCTGTAGAGCACCTCGCAGCTAGGGCATAGCTCACGGACGCGCCGCTCGAAGTTGGGCCGATCCTGTGTCTCGTAGCGCGCGGTCTTTGTCTCCGGTAGCAGCAGCGCGATTTTTGCGCTGCTGCTACCGGATTGCCCGCTCCCGCAGGCGGTGGCGAACACCGCAAGCCCGACCACGAGCGCCGCCAGCCTCGGCATCCATCCTTTGCTCACGGCAACGTGCTCAACGGCAGCGCGTCATCGCGCTGTTGTTGCCGCGCGCTGAGACCGCCCCGCGCCTCGGGCTCATTGGCTGGCTCAAGCAGGTCGAGGCCGCCAGCCGGCTGCTCGCGGGCGATCCATCGCAGCACCCGCAAGGATTCCCTCTGAGCGGTGGTCGCCAGCCACTCGCCAGCTGCCTCGGGCTCGGGGATCCGTTTCAGGTTTTGCGTCAGCTGGAGCCAAGTGGTCGCGACGACGTCTGCGGCGTCGCTGTCGGGGAGGTGGTACATGTGGACGACGCCCCAGACGAGGCCGTTGTACCGCTGCACCATGAGCCTCCAGGCGCGCTCGTCGCCCTCCGCGGCGGCCCGCACCAGCTCGGTCGTCGATGCGGTGATCTCCGTCGTATGCACGTGTGCTCGACCCCTTCTGCTGAAGTTTGCCCCTGCTCGCTAGCTCTTGTGACTGTAGGAAATACGGCGTGAACGAGGCATCAACATCGGGTCCCTGCTGTGAATAATTTGTGAACAGGTCAGCCATCGACGAACCGGTAGCCAGCCCGCGGCTCGGTGATGATGAGTTGGGGGCAGCCGGGGCCCTCCAGCTTCGCGCGCAGCCGCCGGACGTACGTGCGGGTGTACTCGGTCTGTGTCTCGTAGCCTGGCCCCCACACCCGCCGGAGCAGCATCGCGTGGGTGAGGAGCTTGCCAGGGTTTGCCGCGAGCTCCCGGAGCAGCGCGAACTCGGTCGGCGTGAGGTGCACAAGCTGCCCCGCCTTCGTGACCCGCTCAGCGCTGAGGTGGATCACGACGTCACCGACCGAGATCTCGGCATCGTCGGCGGCGGGACGCGGTCCGGGCCGAGTGCGGCGTAGCGTCGCGGCGATCCGCGCCAGCAGCTCGCGGATCCCGAACGGTTTCGTCATGAAGTCGTCCGCGCCGAGTTCGAGCCCGCTGACTTTGTCCTGCTCGCCGTGCCGCGCGGACACGATGATGATCCCGACCGGCGAACGCTCACGGATGCGCCGGCAAAGCTCGAACCCGTCGACCGCCGCGTCTGGGAGTGTGAGGTCGAGCAGCACGATCTCGGGTTGCTCAACATCCAGCAGCCGGAGCGCGTCCTGGCCGTCTGAGACCACGACGTCGAAGTCGCGCTGGATGAGGTTCGATCGGACCAGGTCGACGATGTTCCGGTCATCCTCGACGAGCAGGATCTTGGTCTTATCCATCGTCTTCAGGGCCGCCGCCCGCTGGCTCGATGGGCAGCACGACGAGGAACGACGCGCCAGCCGGCACTGCCTCGAGCGTGATCTGGCCGCCATGGGCGGCAACGATGGCCTGCGCAATGGCCAATCCCAGGCCCGCGCCAGCGCTCGGCGAGGCTCCATGCACGTGGGGGCGGAAGATCCGCTCCGCCAGGGCAGGGGGAACCCCCGGACCGTCATCGACCACCCGGACCGCTACCATGCCGGCGTCTGCCCCAGGCCCCGCACGGACGGTGATCCGCGTGCCGGGCGGCGTGTGGCGCGCGGCATTGCTGATCAGGTTGACGAACACCTGCTCCAGCCGGTCGTGGTCCGCCCAGATCGGCCCGATCCCGGCATCGCAGTGGATGTCGACGACCCGCCCGTCAGTCGGGACGCAGGCCAGGGCGGCGTCGAGCACGAGGCGCAGCTCGCACCAATCGGGGTGGAGGCGCAGGGTGCCAGACTCAATCGCCGAGGCGTCGAGCAGGTCACCGACCAGCCGGCCGAGGCGGGCCGACTCGTCGGCGATCGAGTGGAGGAACCGGTGCTGGGACTCCTCATCCCAGGTCACATCTGGCTGGAGCAGCGTCGATGCGTAGCCCTGGATCGCGGTCAGCGGCGTGCGGAGTTCATGGCTGAGGCGGCCTAGGAACTGGCGTTGGAGATCCTGCGATCGGCGCAGCGCCCGGGTCTCCTGGCGTGCTGCCTGCAGCGCCTCCCGCTCGATCGCTGCGGCGGCGTGGCTTGTGTACAGCCGGATGAGCTCGAGCGTGTCCTGCTGCGGCTTGCCGAGCTTGCCCGCGTAACCGGAGACCGCGCCGAGCACGCCGCTTGTCCCGACGATCGGTGCGGCCCATGAGCTGAGTATCCCCGCGGCCCTGGCGGCATCGCGGTACCGGGCCCACGCCGGATGCTCGCGCACGTCATCGATCACCACGACCGCGCCGGTCGCCGCGGCCTGTCCAACCACTCCGCCGTCGTCGCCGAAGGGCAGCTGCCGGTTCACCTGGAGAAGGGGCTCCGGCACGTCGAGCGCGGCCGACCGGCGCAGCACCGGCGGGTGGCTGCGCATATCGAGGAGGTGCACGCACAGCTGCTCCTGTCCGATCGCTGTCGCCATCGCCGAGACGATCAACGGCAACGAGTCCGAGGGGGTGACCTCCGAGAGCTGGTCAATGAGGCTGTGGAGCCGTTGGAGCTGCCTGCGCGCCGTCGACTCGGCTTGGAGCCCAGACATCAGCGCGACGACATCCTCCGGATGGGCCTGGTGAGGCGACAGGTCCGCGACGATCCGCCCTCCACGGAGCACCATGATCCGGTCAGCCAAGCTGAAGACCTGCTCGATGTGGTGCGAGATGAGCAGCACCGGGACACCCTGGTCGCGCAAGCGGCGGATCAGCGGCTCGACCATGCGCGTCTCGGACACACCGAGCGCCGCGGTCGGCTCGTCAAGGATGAGCAGCCGCGGGGGCTGCAGCATCGCTTTCGCCAGCGCCAGCGCTTGACGCTGCCCGCCGGACAGCGTCGCCACCGGCTGGCTGAGGTCGTTGAAATGGATTCCCAGCTCGTCGAGCAGCCGCCGGGCCTGCGCGTGCATCACCGCATTCGCGAGCGCGAACCGCCCGACCTCCCGCCCCAGGAACAGGTTCGCGACCACGTCGAGGTTGTCGCACAGCGCGAGGTCCTGCCACACAACTGACACGCCCTGCGCGTGCACCTCCGCCGGCGTCGCGCCGAGCGGCACCCCGTCGATCAGCACGCTGCCGCTGTCCGCGGCGATGGCGCGGGCGATGCACTTCACGAGCGTCGATTTGCCGGCCCCGTTCTCGCCTACCAGCGCGACGAGCTCGTTCGCGCCCACCTCCAGGTCCACGCCCCGCAGGACCTGGAGCCGCCCAAACCGCTTCCGCAACCCTGCGACTCTCAGCATCCCTGCAGTGTGCCGCACTTCGGTGAAGGATTCGCAACTCATATGACACCGGTCCCTTCGCGGCGCCAGCGTTGCGCAACCCGCTTCTGCAGGGTCACGCTGCGTACCTCCCGCACGCCTACCGCCCAGCTCGGCGCGCTTGAGGTTGGCGCCCGACGTACCATGCGCGGGGCCAGACACAGGAAAGGAGCCCAGTCACGTGCCACGCATCCTCAGCGGGATTCAGCCCACCGGAGCGGTCCATCTCGGCAACTACATCGGGGCGTTCAGCCGATGGGCTCGTGAGCAGCAGCCTGAGCACTTCTTCTTCCTCGCCGATCTCCACGCGCTGACGCTCCCGATCGATCCGGTACAGCTGCGCCTCAAGACGATCGATGCCGCCTGCTGGCTGCTGGCCGCCGGGCTCGACCCTGACGTCTGCACGCTGTTCGTCCAGTCCCAAGTGCCCGAGCACACCCAGCTCAGCTGGATCCTCGAGTGCACGGCGACGATGGGTGAGGCGGGCCGCATGACCCAGTTCAAGGACAAGGGCCAGGGCCGTGACTCGGTCTCGGTCGGGCTGTTCACCTACCCGATCCTCCAAGCCGCTGACATCCTGCTCTACCAGGCCGACGAGGTGCCGATCGGCGACGACCAGCGCCAGCACGTCGAGCTCACCCGCGACATCGCCCAGCGCTTCAACCGCCGCTACGGCGAGACGTTCACGGTGCCGGCCCCGACGTTCCCCACGGTCGGCGCGCGGATCATGGACCTCCAGCAGGTCGACAAGAAGATGTCGAAGTCCGCGGAGTCGATGCAGGGCGTGATCTTGCTCGATGACGACGAGGCGACGACCCGCAAGAAGATGATGCGGGCCGTGACCGACTCTGGGTCAGAGGTCCGCGCTGCGCCAGGCAAGCGGGGCATCACCAACCTGCTCGACATCATGGCCGCGGTCACCGGCAGCGAGGTCGCGGCTTTGGAGCACGCCTACCAGGGCAAGGGCTACGGCGACTTTAAGGCCGGCATCGCTGAGGCGGTCAACGCGTTCCTCCGCCCGGTGCGCGAGCGTCACGCCGAGCTGGCCGCCGACCCTTGCGCGGTCCAGGACATTCTGGCCAAGGACGCCAGCAAGGCCCGCGAGGTCGCCGCGCGCACCGTAGAGGTGGTCTACGAGCGAGTTGGGCTGCTCCCGCCCCTGCCGTGAAGCCTTCGCCCTCCGGCGACCGTGGGAGCGGTCGCCCACACCTCAACCTCGTCAGCCTCGAGCGGGTCTCCAAGCGCTACGCCGAGAAGCTCCCGCTCGACGGGGTCTCTGCCGGCATCGACAAGGGCGACCGCATCGGGGTGGTCGGCCGCAACGGCAGCGGCAAGTCGACGTTGCTCCGGATCGTCGCTGGCGTCGAGCAGCCCGACGGCGGCCGGGTCGTCCACGCGAACGCCCTGCGGATCGCCTACCTCGCGCAGGAGCCGGGGCTGCCCGCGGATCGGACTGTGCGCGAGGTGACCGGGGGCTCCCGCCAGGCCGAGGCGATGCTTGACCGGCTCAGGATCCGTGACCTGGACCGCCCTGTGGGTGAGCTGTCAGGCGGGCAACGTAAGCGCGTCGCGCTCGCCGGGTGCCTCGCAGGCGATGCGAGCCTCGACCCGGTCGGCCTGCTCGTCCTGGACGAGCCGACGAACCACCTCGACATCAGCGCGGTCGGGTGGCTCGAGGACGTTCTCCGTGCCCGGGGCGGCGCGCTGCTGCTCGTCACTCACGACCGGTACCTGCTCGACCGGCTGGCGACCCGGATCGTCGAGGTGCATGGTGGTGCGCTCCACACTTACCAGGGGTCGTACGAGACGTATCTGGAGGCGCGGGCCAGCCGCCTGGATCTGGCCGAGACCGCCGAGCGGCGCCGCCAGAACCGGCTGCGCACTGAGCTGGAGTGGCTGCGGCGCGCGCCGAAGGCCCGGACGTCGAAGTCCCGGCTCCGCGCCGAGCAGGTCCAGGAGCTGGCCGGTCGGCGCCCGGGCGGCGCCGACCCTCAGATCATCGTTGACCTGCCAAGCCGGCGGCTTGGCACCCGCGTCTGCGACCTGTCCGGCGCCGGCAAGCGCTTCGGGGACCGCTGGGTGCTCCGCGGCATCGACCACCAGCTTGCGCCGGGCGCGCGGGTAGGCCTGGTCGGCCCGAACGGCGCGGGCAAGACCACGCTGCTTTGCCTGCTGGCCGGCCGCATGGAGGCTGACGAGGGCGAGGTGCGGCTCGGCGACACGGTCGTGGTCGGCTTCTATGGGCAGGCCCCCGCGGCCGGAGCGACCGATCAAGATCCGGCAGCGTTGCCGGCTCGCCAGCGGGTGTTCGAGGTTATCGACGAGGAGGTCCGCAGCGCCCGTGTGAGGGACCGGGTCATGGGCGCTGGCCTGCTGCTCGAGCGGTTCGGCTTCGACCCGGAGGCGCAGCGCGCGTACGTCAGCGAGCTCTCTGGCGGCGAGCGGCGGCGGCTGGAGCTGCTCCGCGTCCTCGCGGGCGCGCCCAACCTGCTGTTGCTCGACGAGCCCACGAACGACCTCGACCTCGACACGCTGGGGCAGCTAGAGGCCTACCTCGACTCGTGGCCGGGCGCGTTCGTGGTCGCCACCCACGACCGTTACTTCCTCGACCGGGTCTGCCGGGACGTGTACGCAATCGAGCCGGACGGCAGCCTCCGCCATTACCCAGGCGGGTGGCCCGCCTATGCGAGGACAGCGGAGCGCCGGACCCAGGCCGCACGCCGAGCGGCGCCCGCGCGTGCGGCGGCATCGCGCCCCCCACGGACCGGCCTGTCCTACCGCGAGCGGCAGGAGCTCGGCCAGCTTGACGCGCGGCTCCCTGCGCTGGAGGCTCGCAAGGAGGAGTTGGAGGCGGAGCTCAAGCGCGCAGCTGGTGATTACCAGGCCGCCCAGCGGATCGGGGAGGGCCTGACGTCGGTGCTTGAGGAGATCGACCGGGCCGAGACGCGCTGGCTGGAGCTGTCGGAGCTCGCCGATGGATGATCCGCTCGTCTGGGTTGACCTCGAGATGACCGGCCTGGACCCAGCCCACCATGTGATCCTCGAGATCGCGGTCGTCGTGAGCGACGGGGCGCTGGAGCGTGTCGTTGAGGGGCCAGACCTCGTCGTCGCCGCAAGCGAGGATGCGCTCGCCGCGATGGAGCCGTTCGTCGCTGAGATGCACGCGACGTCGGGGTTGCTCGACGCGGTGCGGCGCTCTGGGCTCGGCGTGGCCGAGGCTGAGGCCGAGGTCCTCAACTTCGTCCGCGCTCACGCGCCCAAGTCGCGCGCCGCGCCGCTGGCCGGCAACAGCGTCCACGCCGACCGGGCGTTCCTGGCCCGGTACATGCCCACGCTGAACGGATGGCTGCACTACCGCAACGTCGATGTCTCAACGGTGAAGGAGCTGGCCCGCCGCTGGTACCCCGACGCCTACGCGTCCGCGCCTGAGAAGGCCAAGGGCCACCGCGCCCTGGCTGACATCCGCGAGTCCCTCGCCGAGCTGCGCCACTACCGCGCGACGGTGTTCCGCTAACTCACCGGGTGGCCACGGCGAGCATCCGCCGGCTGCCGGCGGCCAGCGGCTCGCCGTCTGGGCCATAGCCGTCCACGCGCGCGAAGCCGGCGGCCAGCAGCCAGTCGCGCAGCTCCGGGAAACCGATGATGCGGACGAAGTACCGCATCGTGCGGCTCTTGCCGCCACGGACCACGATCCGCGTCGTGTGGATCCTGCCGGTGAGCGGCTCGTACGTGTGGTGGTCGACCAGCCAGTCGCCGTCCCGCTCGATCACCCAGTTCCCCATCTCGCGGAGCACCACCGGCTGGTGCATCGTCTCGATGAGCAGCCTGCCGCCAGGCCGCAGCGCGCGGTGGGCCTCGGCGAGGACTCGGTGGTTCTCCTCGTCGGTGAAGTAGCCGAAGCTGGTGAACCAGTTCAAAGCTTTGTCGAACCGTCCGGTCCACTCCAGCCTGCGCATGTCGCCGTGGACGTACGTGACCTCGACCCCGCGCTCCGCCGCGTCGCGCCGGGCGAGGTCGAGGAACCGCGGCGTCGCGTCGAGGCCGGTCACGCGGCAGCCTCGCGCCGCCAGCCGGTTCGCGATCCGCCCGTGCCCGCACGCCACGTCCAGCACGTCCATGCCAGGCTGCAGCTCCAGCAGGCGCCAGATCAACTCCACCTGGTCATCGGCGGCCTCGGCCAGGTGATCGCCGTAGAAGTAGAGGTAGTCGTCGTCGAAGACCGCTGCGGTGTCGAACCGCGGCTGAGCGGCCACCTGGTCAGCATCCGGTCGCATGCGAGAGCGCTCGGCAGACATCGAACATCCGCTCGAAACCTAGGCGAGTGATTCGCTCGGTGAGCAGCGCCTGAGGCACCGTTCGGATGTTGTCGAGGCTGAGCACACAGTACTCCGGCATGCCGTCGTCCTCATCGAGCGCAACCTCGGTCGGAATGCCCCGCCTGGTGCGAGTAGCGGGCACCACGATGACTTTCCGTAGCAGGGGGAGTGCGTCCTGCCGAGTCAGTACCAGCGCCGGGCGCCTGCCGGTGCCGGGATGCTCGACCCACCAGACCTCTCCGCGGGTTACCACGGCTCCTCGGCGATCATCTCGCGAGCGCTCGCTTCTGCCCAGCCGTCGAACTCGCGGTCGTCGGGGATGCGCGTGTACCCCTCGATGATTTGGCGCGAGATCTCGGCTTCGAGGTCATCAGAGAGGTGGGCCTCGATCGCCTCACGGATCAGCTGGGAACGGGAGATTCCTCGTTGTGCCGCACGCTGATCCAGGACCGCCAGGAGCGTGTCGGAGAGCTGCACTAACGTTTGCGCGCGCGCCATGGCCATAGGCTAGCATATTGCCTCTCCTCTGGGAGTCTCATCCGTCCTGGCGGGTGGAGGCGGCAACCCTGCGGATCAGGGCGTCCGTCCAACAGTGGTGTTGGCGATGAGTGAAGGGTTTGTCCCAGTATCGGGACAAACCCTTCACTCGGGAGTCGTGCGGGCGCTGACCCAGCCCGCTGCTACATTCGCGTCGCTATGGCCAAGACCGCTCCCGCCACCCAGACACGCACAGATGCCGCGCCGCCAGGCCCCCGCCGGGCCGCCTGGGCGGTTGATCTCTACCGCTCGGCCGTCGGCAAGAAGTACGTCATGGCGATCACCGGCATTGTCTTGATGCTCTACGTGCTCGCGCACATGCTCGGCAACCTGAAGATCTACCTGGGGCCAGCCGCGCTCAACGAGTATGCCGAGTTCCTGCGCGACATGGGCGAGCCAGTCGCCCCGCGGAGCGTCGTCCTCTGGATCCTGCGGATCGGGCTGATCGCCGCATTCGTGCTCCACATTCACGCGGCGTACGCGCTGACCGTGATGAACCGGCGGGCGCGGCCAGTTGCCTATCAGTCGCAGCGGGACTACGTCGCCGCCAACTTCGCGGCCCGCACGATGCGCTGGACCGGCGTGATCGTTGGCCTCTTCGTGCTCTACCATCTGGCCGACTTGACGTGGGGCTTCGCGAACCCCGCCTTCATCCGCGGCGACGTCTACCACAACGTTGTCGCGAGCTTCCAGCGCTGGCCGGTGTCGCTCCTCTATATCCTGGCGAACCTCGCGCTGGGGCTGCACCTCTACCACGGCTCGTGGAGCCTGTTCCAAAGCCTAGGGATCAACAATCCCAGGTTTAATCACTGGCGCAGGTATTTTGCGGTGGCGTTCGCCCTCATCATCACGCTGGGCAATATCACGTTCCCGGCCATGGTCCTTGCAGGGATTGTCTCGTGACCGTCAAGCAGCTTGACAGCAAGACCCCATCTGGGCATCTCAGTGAGAAGTGGGACCGCCACCGCTTCGAGCTGCGGTTGGTCAATCCTGCCAATAAGCGGCGTTTCGAGATCATCGTCGTCGGGACTGGGCTGGCCGGCGCGGCGGCAGCGGCGACGCTCGCAGAGCTTGGGTACCGGGTAAAGGTCATGACGTTCCACGACTCGCCACGCCGCGCGCACTCGATCTCCGCGCAAGGCGGGATCAACGCGGCGAAGAACTACCGAAACGATGGGGACAGCATCTGGCGGCTGTTCTCCGACACGGTCAAGGGAGGGGACTTCCGGTCACGCGAGGCGAACGTCTACCGGCTCGCCCAGGTCAGCGTCGAGATCATCGATCAGGCGGTCGCGCAGGGCGTGCCGTTCGCGCGTGAGTATGGCGGGCTGCTCGACAACCGCTCGTTCGGCGGCGCGCAGGTGTCCAGGACGTTCTACGCGCGCGGGCAGACCGGTCAGCAGCTGCTGCTCGGCGCGTACCAGGCGCTGCTGCGCCAGGTGCACCGCGGCCAGGTTGCGCTACACCCCCGCACGGAGATGCTCGACATCGTCGTCATTGACGGCCGCGCGGCAGGCGTGGTGGTCCGCGACCTGGTCACCGGCGAGATCAGCTCCCACGCCGCGCACGCCGTCGTGCTCGCCACTGGCGGCTACTCGAACGCCTACTTCCTGTCGACGAACGCGAAGAACTCGAATGTCACCGCGATTTGGCGCGCGTACCGGCGGGGCGCGTGGTTCGCGAACCCCTGTTTCACGCAGATCCACCCGACCTGCATCCCACCCAGCGGCGAGCACCAGGCGAAGCTGGTGCTGATGAGCGAGTCGCTCCGCAACGACGGGCGGATCTGGGTGCCGATCCGGATGGACGACGAGCGCTCTCCGGAGGCGATCCCTGAGTCTGAGCGCGACTACTTCCTTGAGCGCAAGTACCCGGCGTTCGGCAACCTCGTGCCCCGCGATGTCGCGTCACGGAACGCGAAGACCGTCGTCGACTCCGGCCGCGGCGTCGGGCCGGGCCGGAGCGGGGTGTACCTTGACCTCACCAACGCCGTCTCCCGCCTCGGCCGGGACGTGATCGTGGAGCGGTACGGCAACCTGTTCGAGATGTACGAGCGCATCACCGGCGAGGACGCGTACCGGGTGCCGATGCGGATCTACCCCGCGCCCCACTACACGATGGGTGGGCTGTGGGTCGACTACAACTTGATGACCACTATCCCGGGCCTCTACGCGATCGGGGAGGCGAACTTCTCCGACCACGGGGCGAACCGGCTCGGCGCGAGCGCGCTGATGCAAGGCCTCGCCGACGGCTACTTCATCCTCCCCGCCACGATCAGCGATCACCTGGCTCCGCTGCTCGGCCAGAGGCCGCCAGGCGCCGACCACCCGGCGTTCGCGGCGGCTGAGGCTGCAGTCGGTGACCGGGTGCGCCGCTTGCTGGCGATCAAGGGCACGCGGTCGGTCGACCACTTCCACCGCCAGCTCGGCAAGATCCTGTGGGACGCCTGCGGGATGGCGCGGACCAAGGAGGGCCTGGAGAAGGCGTTGTCAGACATCCCCGCGCTGCGCGAGGAGTTCGCCTCAGACCTGCGCGTGCTCGGCGAGAACGAGACCCTCAACCAGTCCTTGGAGAAAGCCGGACGGGTGGAGGACTTCTTTGAGCTGGCCGAGCTGATGTGCCGTGACGCGCTGCACCGCGAGGAGTCTTGCGGCGCGCACTTCCGCGAGGAGTACCAGACCGCCGACGGCGAGGCGCTGCGCAACGACGACCAGTACGCCTACGCGGCCGCGTGGGAGTCCACCGGTGACGGGCGCCCCCCCGACCTCCACAAAGAGGAGCTGCACTTCGAGTACGTGAAGCTCACCCAGCGGAGCTACAAGTGAATGGCGAGCGCGAGCCGGGAGGTAGGGAACTGGTGAAGGGTGAGGGCGAGCGCGTGAGGGTGGAGCACTGAATGGATATTGAGCTGCGGGTGTGGCGGCAGGCCGGGCCTGACGAGCCCGGCAGGTTCGAGACGTACACGGTGATCGAGGTCACCGAGGACATGTCGTTCCTGGAGATCCTCGACGTGTTGAACGAGGATTTGATCAGGTCGGGCAGGGAGCCAGTCGCCTTCGATCACGACTGCCGTGAGGGGATCTGCGGCTCGTGCGGGGTTATGATCAACGGCCAAGCCCACGGCCCCCAACGCGGCACCGCCACCTGCCAGCTGCACATGCGCGAGTTCTCCGATGGTGCCGTCATCACCGTCGAGCCCTGGCGCGCGACCGGGTTCCCCCTGGTCAAGGACCTCGTCGTTGACCGCAGCGCGTTCGACCAGATCATCGAGGCTGGCGGCTACATCACCGCCCCCACGGGGAGCGCCCCGGACGCGAACCTCGTGCTCGTCCCCAAGCCTGACGCCGACCTCGCCATGGACGCGGCCGCGTGCATCGGCTGCGGCGCCTGCGTCGCCGCCTGCCCCAATGGGGCGGCCCAGCTGTTTACCGCCGCGAAGGTCGCCCATCTGGGCCTGCTGCCCCAGGGCCAGCCCGAGCGCCTCTCCCGGGTCGAGGCCATGGTCGACGAGATGGAGCGGCACTTCGGCTCCTGCACGAACATGGGCGAGTGCACCGTCGCCTGCCCGAAAGAGATCAGCCTCGACTTCATCGCGTTGATGAACCGCGACTGGCTCCGCGCGAAGCTCGCCGGCCGTAAGGGCGCCTGATCCTGCCCGAGCCAGGATTTGGCGAGCTCCCGCCGCTGGATGGTGAGCTTTCTCGCGATGCCGCTGCCCTCGCTGGCGCCGGGAGCGATATCGGACGGATCGTCCACCATGCGCCATCGGCGGTGCTCCGGCCAAGGTCGGCCGGCGACATCGTCAAGGTCGTCCGGTTCGCGCGCCGCCATGGGTTAAAGATCGCTGCCCGTGGACGAGGACACACGACTTTTGGCCAGTCCCAGGTGGAGGCAGGCATCGTGGTGGACATGACCACCCTGGCCACGGTTCATTCCATCGACGGGGACCGGGCGACGGTCGATGCGGGGACGCGCTGGCGCACGCTGCTCCCGCTGACGCTGGAGCGTGGCCTCACACCGCCGGTATTGACCGACGCTGTGGACCTGACAGTCGGCGGGACGCTGTCGGTCGGTGGCATCAGCGGCGCCAGTTACCGTGACGGCGCCCAGGTTGACAACGTGCTCGAGCTGCAGGTCGTGACGGGGAAGGGAACCCTTGAGACCTGCTCGCCCACGCAGAGCCCGGACCTGTTCAACGTCGCGCTCGCCGGGCAGGGCCAGTGCGCCATCATCGTCCGGGCGACGGTGCGGCTTGTCCCGGCCGAGACGACCGTCCGCGTGCGTGACCTGCGCTACCCCGGCCTGCAGGCGATGATCCAGGCGCAGCGCCAGCTGATCGCCGACGGATCGTTCGACCACGTCGCCGGGCTTGTCACGCCGGCCCCGGCTGGCGGGTGGGCCTACGCCATCGAGGCCGCCTCCTCCTATACGACGCCAGCCAGGCCGCACCACGCCGGCTTGGCCGCCAATCTCGGCCACATCCCAAGCTCAGAGCAGATCCGCGATGAGCCGTATGTGGGCTGGGCCTACCGGGTCGATGACCAGGTGGCCGAGTTGGTGGCCAGCGGTGTGTGGGGGCACGCTCCAGCAGCAGCTCGGCGACGAGACCGGGGCAGCTCCACTGGGGGCAATGGCCGGTTGGCAGCTCGACTACGCTCGCCGCATGATCGAAGAACTGCTTCGACACCAGCTCGGGGAGCTGGTCATACGTGCAACGCACGTAGGTGGCCGGGATCTGCCGCCAGGCCGCGATGGTGACGGGCTGGGTGCCGACCTGAGGGTTCATCGGTCGCAGTTGTGCGACCGCCTGGCTGGCCGTCTGATCGTCGCAATCGTTGAACAGCCCTGCAGCGGCTGACGCAGGATCGAGAGCCATGGTGCCGTCGGGTTGGAGATGGACCGACTCGGCGCCGTCGGCGCGATCAGCACCGTGCTGCTGGAGTGCCAGATCGGTGAGGCTCTCGCCGGTGTCGGGGGCTGCAGCCGCGAGATAGACGAGGTGGCGCACGACGGGATGGGGGCCTCCGGCTGCCTCGGTGATCACTGCCCCGCCGTAGGAATGGCCACACAGCACCACGGGCGGCTCAAGCCTGTCGAGCACCTGGCGGACTGCCGCCGCGTCGGCGTAAAGGTCACCAAGCGCATCATGGTTGCCGCTGAGCACACTCCGTAGCGGCACTGCCGTCGTGCGTATGCCGGCAGCGTGCAGCGATCTCTCAACCCTCTCCCACACCCAAGGCCCCAGAAACCCTCCAGGTACGAGCACGGCGGTTGGCGTCGAAGGGCCCATCTCTGCCTTTTAATAGGCGCTCTGGCGGGTGCCCTGAAATTACGGTAGCTCGCTCCCGTAGCCGTCGCGGCTACCAGCCCGCGCGGTCCAACAGGGCCATAAGGTTGCGCTTGCGCTTGTGGGTGGTGCGGATGCCGGCCACGACCTGCGCGAACTCGTCACCTCGCCCGGCTGCGGCGAGGCAGCGCCTGAGGTTGCCGAGCAGCCCGACCCGAATGTCTCGACCCCGCGCTCGGCCCACTCCAGCGCGCGATCGTCAGCCCGGCCTTGCGGCACGCCTCGGCGATCCGGAGGAACTGGGAGCTACTCGAGAGGTCCTTGCTGCGCACGGCAATCAGCTCGTCGAGGTCGCGGGCCAGCGCCTCCATCATCGTGGTGATCCGGAGCCGCCGGCCGTGATCTAGCCGGTCCGTGGCATCACCTGGCCCGCGGGTGGGCAGCTCTGCCCAGAGGGGCTCGGCAAGCGCCCGGTAGCGGGCTAGGCCAGCCTCGCCGAGCACGTCGGCGTAGGTCGCTGCGGCGCCGTGGAAGACCTCCCAGTCGCTGGACAGCTCCCAGGAGAACAGCCGGTCGGCGAGGCCACGGGGTCGATCTCCCCGCTGCGGGTCGCGTCGGCGCATGCGGCCAGGTGCAGCTCCTGCGCGGACCAGAGCAGCCCGCCCAGCTCACCGGCGGAGTCGTCCGCGACAATAACCTTGTCAGTCACACAGCGTCACTGACACCACCGTGACCGAACCATCCTCCCACAGCGCCAAACCCTGGCGCATAACAGACGAGGGTCAGTGATGGACGTCATTGGTTCTCCTATCTCCAATCACGCATCGGGGCGGTCGCGCGGTCGCGCAGCGCCACGAGCCCTGCAGCCCGCCCGATCGCGGTCAACGCGAGCGCCTGGCCGGCCCACCGGTCGCCCTCCAGTGACAGAAACCCGAACACCTGGGCGGGGCGGATAAGCGCCCACAGCGCACGGCTGATGGCATCGGGGCGTAGCGCCTCGCCGGTGTCGCGATCACGCCAGCCCTCGCCAGCGAGCGCGTCGACCAGCAGCGTGGGAACATCCCCCAGCGCCAGCGACTCCATGTCAATCAGCGCGGCCAGCGCAAGCTCGGCGACCGCCGCGTCGAACTCGTGCCCGGCAGCGAGCTGGGAGGCGACCGCCCGCCAGAGCGCCTCAGGGTGGGCGGCGAGCTCCCGCCCGGTTGCGGTCAAGCGCAGGCGCCGGCCCGTGCGGCGCACGGCTCCGAGCCGCCGGGCGAGCGCGTGCAGCTCATGCAGCTGAGGGACATCCCCCTCGCTCCGCGGCGGGGAGGCCTCCTCGTACCACCCGAGAGACCGCGCGGCCTGGACCACGAACGCCCGGTTGAGCCGGTAGGCCTGTGTGAGCGCAACGCCGTCGCCGATCTGCTGCAGGAGCCAGCGGAGCGGCTCGACCGCCTCAGCCGCCCCCGGCGGGGCCGGCACGTGATGGAGCAGGTGATTGGCGATCCGGGCGATGAGCCAGCGGCGGCTCTCGCCGCGTCCGGATACCCAGCGGCCAATGCGCTCGGCAATGACCGCGTCGAGCAGGGTCTCGCCGGTCAGCGGCTCACATGTGCTGGTCAGGTGCGTGAGTGCCACCTGCCGCTGCCGTCCGCGCCAGCCGCGCGTGCCTGGGCGCAGGTCGCCGGAGGCGACAGCCAGCTCGAGTGCCGCGGCGGTCGACTCGTACGCGGTCGCCTCCTGCAGACCCATCACTGAGCCCCACACCAGCGCAGGCTGGCCAGCGGCAGCGGGCAAATTGGGTGGAACCACGCCGGAGCGTTGCCGAGCGTCCTGAAAGGCCCGGAGCCCGTCGCTGAGGCCGCGCTCATAGGCGGCGAGCACGTCGGCGGTAGCCTGTGACCGGCAGATTCCGGCGTACCTGGGCAGCTCAAGCAGGTCGAACAGCCAACCGAGCGCCTCGGCGATCCCGGGCCGGCAGCTGTCCTCCCAGGGGTTCATCCACTTCGTCGGCAGCTCGTACCACAGGAAGTCCTGGAGCCGGTGCTGGGTGAGCGTCCCCAGCCCTTCGTTCCAGGTCAGCCAGCTCAGCGCCGCCTCGGCGTCCTCGGCGGCGGCGGGGTTAATCCGCTCCAGCCGCGTGAGCGCGTCGGCCACCTCAGCGTCGTTTGGGTCACCCACGCAGGCAGTCTCGCATCCGTATCCAGGATGCGCGCGTGCCGGTCTCGGCCGGACGGCGATGCGGCCTCGCGCTCGATTAGGAGGGCTACTATCGCGCCGTGGTCGCCAACGACTCCACTGCATCTGGCGTTCCCGTGCGCCCGGTCTATAGCCCCGCTGGCTGCGCTGGGCCTGGGGAGTTCCCGTTCACGCGCGGGATCTACCCGACGATGTACCGGGGCCGGCTGTGGACGATGCGGCAGTACGCGGGGTACGCATCGGCCGCTGAGTCAAACGCCCGGTACCGGTACCTGCTGGAGCAGGGGCAGACAGGGCTGTCGGTGGCGTTCGACCTGCCCACGCAGATGGGGTATGACTCCGACGCGCCGATCGCGGCGGGTGAGGTCGGCAAGGTCGGCGTCCCGATTGACTCGCTCGCCGACATGCGCGAGCTGTTCAAGGGGATCCCGCTCGGCAAGGTCTCGACCTCGATGACGATCAACGCGCCGGCCGCGCTCCTGCTGCTCCTGTACCAGCTGGTCGCCGAGGAGCAGGGCGTCGAGCCCGCAACGCTCCGCGGGACGATCCAAAACGACGTGCTCAAGGAGTACATCGCGCGGGGCACGTACATCTTCCCGCCAATGCCCTCCCTGCGGATCGTCACCGACGTCTTTGACTACTGCGCCGCGCATCTTCCCAGCTTCAACACGATCTCGATCTCCGGCTACCACATGGCCGAGGCCGGGGCGACGGCGGTGCAGGAGATCGCGTTCACGCTCGCGAACGCGATCACCTACGTCCAGGCGGCGGTCAACGCTGGCCTCGACGTTGATGCGTTCGCGCCGCGGCTGTCGTTCTTCTTTGTGGCCCGGTCGACGCTGCTGGAGGAGGCCGCGAAGTTCCGTGCCGCGCGGCGGATGTGGGCGCGGATCATACGCGACCGGTTCGGAGCGAGGGACCCGCGCTCGCAAATGCTGCGGTTCCATGCGCAGACCGCGGGGGTACAGCTCGCCGCCCAGCAGGCCGAGGTGAACCTGGCCCGGGTGACGATCCAAGCGCTCGCGGCGATCCTCGGCGGGACGCAGTCGCTCCACGCGAACGCCTACGACGAGGCGCTCGCGCTGCCCAGTGAGAAGGCGGCCCGGCTGGCCCTGCGGACCCAGCAGGTCATCGCCTACGAGACTGACGTCCCACTCGTCGCTGACCCGCTCGGTGGCAGCTGGTTTATCGAGTCGCTGACCGACGAGATCGAGCGCCGGGCGACGGACCTCATCGACCAGATCGATGCGCTGGGCGGCGCCGTCCACGCCATCGAGCAGGGGTACCAGAAGGCCGAGATCGAGCGCAGCGCCTACGAGCTGGCCCAGGCGATCGAGCAGGGCGAGCAAGTCGTCGTCGGCGTCAACCGCTTTCGCGTGGAGGAGGACCTCGAGCCGGAGCTGCTCCACGTCGATGACCGTGTCGCCGATGCGCAGATCGCCAAGCTCCAGCGAGTCCGCGCTGAGCGCGACCACGAGGCCGTCGGCGCCGCACTCGACGACGTCGAGAAAGCCGCGCGCGGCACCGATAACCTCCTGGTTCCGATGAGGGAGGCCTTGCGCCACATGGCCACTATCGGCGAGGTTTGCGACACCTTGCGTGGCGTTTTCGGCCAGTACAGGCCGGTCGAGCGATGAGCGCTGCCCAGCTGTGCGCGCAGGTGCGGGAGCAGCTGCGGGACATCGAGGGGCGCATCCGAGCGCATCCCTGGCTCGCCGAGCTGGAGGCGGGCCGGATCTCGGCCCAGAGCCTACGCGCGTTCGCCGGTGAGCAGCTTCAGGTCATCCCGAGCGATCTGCGGAGCTTCACGGTGCTCGCCGAGCGCTTCCCCGAAGAGCCCGCGCATGGCTACCTGGAGGGCATGGCCGGCGGTGAGCGAGCCGCGCTGGACGCGCTGGAGGGCTTTGCCACCGCCGTCGGGCTGGACGGCGGTGCCCGCCGCCTCTATGAGCCAATCCCTGGCTGCCAGGCTTACCCGTCATACGTTGCCCGGCTCGCCCGTGACGCCGCGGCCAGCGAGGTGGCTGGCGCATTCCTGGTGAACCTTGAGGCGTGGGGTGGCAGCTGCGCGCGGATGCACGCGGCGCTGCGGTCCGTGTACGGCCTCACCGGCGAGGCCTGCGCGTTCTTCGCGCTCTTCGCCGGGCCGGCGGAGGAGCTGGAGCGGCACTCACTCGAGGTGATCGACGCCGACCTTGCCCAGGGCGCCGACCCGGCCATGATCGCGCGGGCCGCGCGCCTGCTCCAAGCGTACGAGCTGCTCTACTGGGACAGCCTCCCCCGTTGAGCGCTCCGAGGAGGCGAGGGTTTGCAACGGGTCTCGACGACGGTGATCGCGCTCGTCGGCGCGAGCGCACGGGCGTGCGCGGAGGCGGCGGGGGCGGCGGCGAACGTGCGAGCGGTGCTGCCTGATCAGGACGCGCCTCCACTCGACCGGGCCGTTGAGGCCTGGCGTGAGGCCAAAGGGGCGCACATCCCATATCTCGTCCATGACGCGGACCCGCTCGCCACCGTCGCTGACGCGTGGGTGCAGCGATTCGACCAGCCTGCTGGGCGGGGATGGGCGGGTGAGGGCGAACGCGGAGCGTTCGCCGGTGGGCGGGGATGGATGGGTGAGGGCGAACGCGGAGCGTTCGCTGGTGGGCGGGGATGGGCGGGTGAGCTAGAGGTGGCGGTCTCCGAGACCGTCGCGCGCTGGCGCGCGCGGAGCATCGAGCTGCCTGACTACTACCTTGTGCTCGACGCGGAGTCCCTCGGCGCCACCACCCGCCACTGGTACCTCGGCGTGCTCCACCGGGCCGCGCCGGTCCGCGTCGTCCCCGTGGCCGCGACGCCCACAGAGGTCATCGCCCGGCTCTCCCACCTGCCCGCCGGGCGGTGGTGGCCTGACCTCGATCAGCTGCTATCGGGCATCGACCGCGTCGTCCCCGACCGCGCCTAGTGCTCGGCGTGTGGGAGGGTTGCGGCTGCGCACACCTGAACCCACGGCTCCCGCACCACGCGGCGAACGCCGGGGACGATCTGGCCGTTACGGGCGATGAGCTTCCCATCATCGCCTACCTGGGCGTCCAGGAGGTCCGGGGCATCTGGATGCGGCTCAGCTACCACCGTCATGCACGCGGTGAGCTTGCTCGTGGACACCCGCCCCGGCCGGCGAAGCAGCTCGATCGCGAGCGCGTGGTTAGTGACCTCCACCCGTTCCCTGACCAGATGGTCGTAACCGTTGGTGACCAGCCAGCTGGCGAGCGCCTGCGGGTCGACGCACTCCCAACGCGGCTGTGGCTCAACCAAGCTGACCAGACCACCGGGGCGGCGGAACTGATCGGTCCCTCCGCGCCGCGCGTACGCGAGCATCTCGGCAGCCACGCGGGCGCGGAGCGGTCGCTCGAGCGCCTCGATGTCGCGCCGCTCGGCGACCAGGTCAACGAGCCGGTCGAGCCGGGCGAGAAACGCGTGGAGCCCGGCGCCTCTCCGGCTCCGGCGGTAGCGGACTGATCCAGAGGTGATTGATTCAGGGGTGCTCGGTGCGACCATCGGCGTGCCCTCCCGTCCCAGCCAGCCTATCGCTGCGCGGTGCCTCCGGGCGCATGACGGCGACTACCCCAGGGCAGATCACGAGGCAGAGAATGCCCCTGAGCACGAATGGCTTTCCAGAGGAAAACCCCTTTGAGCCCGTTAGCGCCAGACCGGAAATGGGAACCTTACGTGTAGGTTGTGGGTCTTGGAAGGGGGGTAGGGGGAGGCGGTCGGCGTCTGCGCGTCACGGCGCGCAGACGCCGACCTCGCTTTGTGCATCCTTGCGGGCGCGGCGGCGGCATTCTCGGCAGGCGGTCTCTACATGGTCGGGGTAGACCTGGACGTCGAGCCGGAACCCGCAGGTGGCGCAGAAGCGTGGGGGGTCCAGCGTGAGCCGGCGGTCACACTTCTCGTGCGAGCCTGAGAGGCGTGGCTGCCCGCAACTGGAGCAGAAGATCCTCATAACCGGGAGGGTAGCCGCAGCTTATCCATCACCGCGAGCGTGGCCGGCGCGTGCGCGAGCTGGCCGCTCGCCTGCGCCTCAACGAGATCGGCGATTGTGTCGAGGTCGTAGCGCCACGCGAGCAGCCGCACCTGCAGCCGCTGCTCCGCTGCCCGCTCCAGGGTCTGGGTGAGCACCTGGTCGGTGCTCATCGGCACCCCGTCGAACAGCGCTGGGGTCGGCGTATTCGTCCCGATCAGCGTGTACCCCCCGTCAACCGCCGGGCCGAGCACGACATCGACGTCGGCCAGGGCGTCGATGGCCTGGCCGAGGTACGCGCCTGAGACGGTCGGGCAATCCGCTCCCAACAGGAGCACTCGGTCGTAGCCACGCGCGAACAGCTCGGTCTGCGCCGCCGCGAGGCGGGCCTCAAGCCCGCCACCGGTCTGGCGCAGGAGGGGAACTGGCCACCGGAGGTAGCGTGCCAGGCGGCGCTCGTCACCCTCGTAGACGCACCAGGGATCGGCACCTGAGGCGCGAGCTGACGCGAGCGTATCGGTGAGCAGCGCTGCGGCCACCCCTGCAGCCTCGGGTGGAGTCAGCGGTGGGCAGAGCCGGGTCTTCACCCGTCCAGCCTCAGGGACCTTCGCGATGAGCCCGATCGCGGTCCTCACGAGGAGGCCCGGCGCAGGGCGAAGGCGTGGCGGGCCAGCACGGCGGCCATGCGTGACGCGGTCCGCACCGTCGGCCACCACCGCCCGGTCACCTTGCTGGTCCCTACCCGCTCGAGGTAGCGGGTAGGGACCTCAGTGATCCGTAGGCGTGCGCGGCCAGCCCGCAGCACCATCTCCAGCGGCCACCCATATGTCCGGTCCCGCATCCCCAGCGCGAGCAGCGCGTCCCGGCGGATCGCCCGGTACGGCCCCAGGTCGTGCAGCCGCGCCCCTGCGAGCAGCCCACAGAGCGCGCCGAGCATCACATTCGCGACTGCGACATGCCACGGCATCGCCCCCGGCGCGCGCAGCGCTCGCACCCGGCGGCCGAGCACGAGGTCGGCTTGCCCCTCAAGGACCGGGCGGGCCACCGCCTCCAGGTCACCCCAATCGAGGGTCGCGTCGGCGTCCATGAACACGACGACGTCCGCGCCGGCCGCGGCCTCGACGCCCCGCCGGCACGCCGCGCCGAAGCCGCGCACGGGCTCGGTCGCGACCTCGGCGCCGAGCGCGATCGCGACCTCAGCGGTCCCATCAGTCGATCCGTTATCGACCACCACAACCCGCACGCCGTCCGGCCGGCAGCGCAACGCTGCCGGCAACGCATCCGCCTCGTTCAATGCCGGCATCACGACGCACAGCCTGCTCACCTCAAATCCATCGTCACCCGGCTCACCGGCCAAGCCCATCGCTGCCCAGCTCATGCCGCGATCACCGCCCGCCGCGCCCAGCCCCAGCGGATGGCCGCGAGCGCGAGGAGCACGACCACCGCAGCCGCGGTGACACGTACCGGCACACTGAACGGGAATGAGCTGCGGGTGGCGCGGATGATCTCCTGCCCGGCGTAGGCGGTCTCCAGCGCCACCCCGAGCCAGGGCCACGCCCACCCTGCGCCGCCTGCCACTGCGAGCGCGACCAGCGGCGCCGCGTACCACGGGTAGGTCAGCGTCACGACCGCGACCGCGCCCAACACCCACGCCGCGCGGGTTGGCGCCGGGCGCTGGGACCGGAGCGCCACGATGACGACAGCGGCGAGGAGCAGCGGCCCGAGTAGGCGCCCGTCAAGGCCGAGCGCGTGGAACAAGAGGAACCGCCGGCCCGTTGTGTACCCCTCCTCCGAGAGGTAGCCGGCGGAGAGGTAGCCGAAAGCCTGCGCCCCCAGGTTCGCTATTGGCAGGTAGCTCGCCGCGACCACGCCGGCCGCGAGCGCGCTGACTGCTGCTGCCCGCCGTGTCGACCACCGCCCGTTGCGCCCCCTGACGAACGCCGGCAGCGCCATAAGCGGGTAGAGCTTGACGGCCGCAGCCAGCCCGAGGCACAGGCCCAGCCGGCGCAGCGCCCCCGCCTGCCACGCCAACCCGGCGGCGACGAGGCCAAGCACGACAAGCGCGTCGATGTGGCCGGAGTGCCCGAACGCGAGGATCGGCAGTGGGTTCCATGCGTACGCCACTACCGCCCGGCGGTCACGGCCGAGCGCGCCGAGCAGCCGGACGATCAGGAGCATCGCGGCAATGTCCGCGGCGACGGTAAGGATCTTCCATGTGGCTGGGGTACGCAGGCCGAGCCACCACGCGCCAGCGAATACCGCTTGCGCGGCTGGCGGGTAGATCGTTGGCTCCTTCGGTCGGTTGATCCGTGGCCAGACTGCCTCGTCGCGGAGCGGCGCGAGCTCCGGCGCTCTCGGCGGATACGTGTACGGGTTGATCCCCGCCGCTTGGACCCGGCCGTCCCACAGGTAGCGGTAGAGGTCGTCCGACAGCGCTGGCGGCGTCGGCACGAGGATCAGCCGGAAGAGCGCCCCCATCCCGAGCACGAGCAGGAGCGCAGCCCGAGGCTCCACGCGCGAGGCGAGCGCCATTCCCCCGGCGAGCACTGCTGCCCCTCCGGCCAGCGCGATCCAGTAGATGCGCCCGGCCTGGATCTCGGGGCCGGGCGCTGGTTCAGCCAACGCGGCGGCGGCGACTCCCAGATAGCAGGCGACTCCAGCCGCAGCGACGGCGGCGAGCCGAGCAGTGGTGTTCAGCGCTACCCTCCCCTGCCCGAGCGCCACAGGGCGAGGCTCGGTGATCGACGGGCATTCCTTTGAGCGCAGATCCTAAAGCGCAAAACGTCCCTAGGAGGCTGGTGTTTTTCGGGCGAGTAGCGGGGTTTGGTGTGTTATCCAGTATAATCATATAGATGTGATTAGACCGGAAAGGATCGTGGTGACACTAGGTTTGGCGGAACGGCAAGGCGTGCTGCTCGACGAGGTGACCCGCCACTGCGACGAGGCGCTACCGCAGGACTCGGTGTACGCGCTGTTGCACCGCGAGCGTGACCATCTGTTTCCCGACGAGCTGTTCGCGGACCTGTACACCACACAGGGCCGGCGCAGCGTCCCGCCGTCGGTAGTGGCCACGGTGATGGTGCTCCAAAAGCTGTCCGGCTGCTCAGACCGGGAGGCAGCCGACCGGTTCACCTACGACGTCCGCTGGCGCTACGCCGCCGGGGTAGGCGGCTGGGAGGCAGACCAGCGCTGGTCGCTCGCGCACACGGTGCTGGTGGACATGCGCGCCCGGCTGCGCGCCTCCGACGACCCGAAGCGGGTGTTCCGCGCAGTCAAACAGGTCGCCGCCGAGGCCGGGCTGATCGGGGCCCGCCGGGTGCTGGACTCCGCGCCGCTGTACGACGCGGTCGCCACCCAGGACACGGTGACACTGATCCGCTCGGCGGTCCGCGGGCTGTTGCGCGCCTGCCCGCCCGGGCTGGCCGCCGAGATCCGCCAGGCGCTGGCCCGCGACGACGACTACGCGACGGCGGGCAAGCCAGTGTGTGACTGGGACGACGCCGAGGCCAGAGCGCGGTTGGTGGACGAGCTGGTCCGTGACGGCATGGCCGCTTTGGCGGTGTTGGAGCACCGCGAGCTGCCCAGCGGCGTGGCCGAGGCGGCCGAGCTGTTGGCCACCGTCGTCGGCCAGGACGTCGAAGAGGGCGAGGACGGGATCTTTCGGATCGCCCGGCGGATAGCCACCGACCGGGTGATCTCGACGGTGGACCCCGACGCTCGCCATGGCCGCAAGACCAGCTCGCGCTGCTTCGACGGCTACAAGGGCCACATCGCGCTCGACCCGGACTCGGAGATCGTCACTGAGACCGCGGCCGGGCCGGCCAACGGCGGCGACGCCGAGATGACCGAACGGCTGCTCGGCGACCTCGCCCCACCAGCCGATCCTGCCGACAGTGATCCTGCCGACAGTGATCCTGCCGACGCCTGCGCTCCCGACCTCGAGGCTGCCCACGCCACCGGCGACGCGCAGGGCGCCGGCCCGGATACGCCCGACGCCGACGCTGCCGTCGTCGGCCCTGACAGCGTCGCCGGCAGGGACGGCGAGTCGGACCCTCCGGCGGTCTACGGCGACGCCGCCTACGGCAGCGGCGAGAGCCTGGCGTTGCTTGAGCAGCTCGGCGCGAGAGCGATGACCAAGGTCCAACCCCCGGTCGCGCCGGGCGGCCGGTTCGCCAAGGACCAGTTCACCATCGACCTCGACGCGGCCAACGTCACCTGCCCCGCAGGGCACACGGTCGGGTTGCGGCCCGTGGGTGACAGCGGCGGGATCGCCAGCTTCGGCGGGCTGTGCGACGGCTGCCCGCTCCGCCAGGGATGCACCAGCTCCGCCAAGGGCCGCAGCGTCCGCGTCGGACCTCACGAGCGGCTGCTGGCCGCCGCCCGCGCCGAGCAACGAGACCCCGGCTGGCAGGCCGACTACAGGGCCACTCGGCCCAAGGTCGAACGCAAGCTCGCGCATCTGCTGCGCCGCCGCCACGGCGGACGCAAAGCCCGGACGCGCGGGACCGAACGCGTCGACCAGGACTGGAGCTGGAACGGTCTGGCGTACAACATCGCCCGCCTCGCGGCACTTGGGGTACGCAAGACCAGCCACGGCTGGGTGGCGGCCAGCGCATAGCCGCCGCCTAGCCGCACTCACCCCGTCCCAGGCCACCTAGACCAGCCAACCGTCTGGAGCAGCCCCGGGCCGGGCGGTTATCGGCCGGGTAGCAACGCCTCGACCACCCGCCAACACCCCCACTCCCTGCCGACACCCGCGAACAACTCTCCCCAGACCCCCCGTTCGACACCAGCCTCCCAGTGAGGGCTTCGCCCTCGGACCCCCGAGCTGACGTGGCCGGTTGGCGGTTTTGGGCGGGTTTGACCAATGATCGCACCTCCCGATGCGTGGAGGTGCGCGGTGACGGTCAGCGTGGAGGA